>OGJU01000028.1_pt1 | contig 182264 bp, 148 predicted proteins | sample 1572251 | NCBI WGS metagenome assembly OGJU01 (sample SAMEA2582144, study PRJEB24529) | metagenome | biome: Human gut stool | place: China | collected 2011
ATACTCACGAAGAACAAAAAAAGGGCTGAATAACATTTTATTGTTAGACAGCCCCATTTGGTTATATCTGCAAATCTTACTATTTTTGTCCAAATGACAGGACATGAAAATCATTCATACAGCAGACTGGCATATCGGGCAGACCTTTTTCGGCTATGACCGTTTTCAGGAACATCAGTATTTTTTAGATTGGCTGACAGATCAAATTACCACACAACAAATCGATGTGCTTCTTATTTCAGGAGATATATTCGATGTAGCTAATCCTTCTGCTCAGGCACAACGTCAATTTTATCGGTTCCTACGCCGGGTAACAGAACAAAATCCGGGCTTACAAATCATCCTGATTGCAGGAAATCATGATTCTGCCAGTCGGCTCGAAACCCCGATTCCTTTACTCGAAGAAATGAACATACAAATTCGGGGTACAGTACGTAAAAGAGCAGACGGCACAATCGATACGGAGGAATTAATCATCGAACTGAAAGACAGATCGGGGAAACGGCAAGGTTGGTGTCTGGCGGTACCCTATCTCCGACAGGGAGACTATCCGGCAGTCGAGAGTGAAGGAGATCCTTATCAGGCAGGGGTTAAGGCCATGTACGACAAGCTGGTTGCCTGCGTCGAAGAACGCAGGCAAAAACAAGAAGCCATCATTGCTATGGGACACCTGCAAGCCGCAGGAAGTCAGATTTCCGAAGGTGATCAAAGTGAACGCCTGATCATCGGCGGACTCGAAGGGATTCCTTCCAGTGTCTTCCCTTCCCAAATCACTTACGGAGCTTTGGGCCATATCCACCGGGAACAGCAGATTGCCAACCGCAACGAGATACGCTATGCCGGCAGTCCGTTACCCATGTCTTTTGCAGAAGAAAATTACCGCCACGGAGTGATCTTACTGGAGATCGACAAAGGAATACTTCTAAATCAGACTAAAATTATTTTTAATCCTTTAGTCACTTTACTTCGTATCCCTAAACATCCGGCCCCCTTGGACGAAGTGTTGAATCGCCTCTCTCAGCTCCCGGAAGAGAGAGACGATCATCCGGCCCCTTTCCTCGAAGTCAGGGTACTACTCACCGAACCGGAACCTGCTTTGCGCAATAAAGTGGAGGAAGCCCTACGCACCAAACAGGTGCGTTTAACCCGGGTACTCCCCTTTTATCCGGATACAGTACAACTTACAAAAAACGAGAATACGCTCACCACCGAAGAATTACTGGATCCCTGGAAGCTGTTGAACCGAGTATACGAAAGGCGATATCAAAATCCTCTGCCCGAAGAATTGGCTCATTTATTCCGGGAAGTCATTGAAGAATCACAGCTGAAAATGGGAGAAAAACAATGAAAATATTACGTATACAAGGAAAAAATCTGGCATCTATTGCCGGAGAATTCGATATCGATTTTACGGCAGCTCCTCTGCGATCTGCCGGGATCTTCGCAATATGCGGTCCCACCGGTGCCGGAAAATCGACTATTCTGGATGCTATCTGTCTGGCCTTATTCAACAATATGCCCCGCACCACCGGTATTGAAGGTACTAAAATGCCGGATGTCGGACAAGAATTCATTCAACAGGGAGATCGTCGTCAAATACTCCGCAGAGGTACTGCCGAAGCGATGGCTGCTGTAGAATTTATTGCTGTAGACGGAAAAAGTTATCGCTCGGTATGGCGGGTATGGCGAGCCAATAATAAAATAAGCGGGAAACTTCAACCTGCAGAACTCCGGGTATACCCCCTTGGAGATCCGTCTCCTATCACTACAGGAATCAGTGAATCGGAGAATAAATTGATTCAACTCATCGGTCTGAATTATAATCAATTCACCCGTACCGTTTTATTGGCACAAAATGAATTTGCCCGATTCCTCAAAGCCCGGAAAGAAGAAAAGGCCGAAGTACTCGAAAAACTGACCGGTACTGAAATCTATTCTGTTATCTCGAATACGGTCTATTCCAAAACGACAGCTATCCGCAATGAATGGAAAGAACTCTCCGCCCGTATGGGGAATATTCGCCTGCTTACCCAGGAAGAAATCGAGACATTACAGCAACAATCGGCCAAACTCCTGAAACACGAAAAGGCTCTTCAACAAAAAAATGAAGAAATCCAACGTAAAATACGTTGGATAGAGCAATTAGAACAAATCAATCAATCTAAATCGGAAGCCCAGGCCACCCTTTCGGATGCCCAAAAAGTACAAGCCGAAGCACAAGCCCAGTCAGTCTGGTTACAGCAGATGGAAAGCATCGAAAGCAGCCGTCTTTTTTGGATTGAAAAAAATGAATGTACCACTCATTTAGTAAGCCAAACTGAATTATTACGACAAACAGAACAGGCGCTCTCCGATCTGAACGAAAAAGCCACGCAAACCCTTCAATCGGTGGAACGGCAAAAATCATTGGTAAACCAATATACAACCCAGTACAATAAGCTTAAACCGGAACTTTTAGAAGCCCGTCGTTTAGATATCGGAATTGTCAATGCCCGGCAGGTAGAACAAGAGAGCCGGAAAACTTTAACCGACCTGCAAGATAAAATCAAAGTGCATCAAAAAATTCAGGATAGCAGATACTCCCGTATTCTGCAACAGAGAGAATTAGACGATAAATTAAAAGAATGGTTCAGGAAAAACAGGCAACATGAACAAATGTGCCTGAACATAAAGCTGATCGAAAGTTTTCTGGATACAGCTTATACCCAAAGGTTGCAGGTTATAGAAAATCAATCTTTATATACCTCTACTCTACAACAACTAACAGTAAGCCGGCAACAGCTGGAACTTCAACGCCGTGAGATCGAAACATCCATACAACGTCACAATGACCTCCTGCAGTTGCGCCAGCAACAACAAATATCGGTCAACCGGTTTCCCATAAGCGAACTTCGCAATCGTAAAGAACAACTCCGCCTACAACGCGAAAGATTGCTTCAGGAAATTACCTTGACGGAAAAACTAGATAAGACCCGGCAAGAACTGAGAAAAAGGCAAGATAAACTGCAACAACAACAACAAAATTTACAAGCACTCAAAGTTCGCCTGACCGAATACAAAAAAGAAATCGAAATTGCAGAAATAAAATACACGACCATACGCCACACTTTGGAACAAGCCCGACTATCGGTTTCAGAAAATGTCGTTCGACTCCGGGCCCAACTGGAAGAAAATACCCCTTGCCCGGTATGTGGCAGCCAATCCCACCCTTATGCGGCACATCATCCCCTGGCCGACGGCTTGCTCGAAACACTCGAAAAAGAAGTCAGACAGCATGAAGCAGCATATAATCGGTTAAAAACCGAAAATGCGCGTCTTGAAGCCGAACACCGGTACCTCGGAGAAGTATTACCCGTATTACAAAATGAAAAATATGAATCGCAAGAAGAATGCGAAGAGATTCTCCAGCAAATTAAGGAGCTTTATTCGGATAGGTCTGTTTCTAACGGACAAAATCGGATAAACCTAAGAGAACAGCTGAATATCAGCCAAAAAGAATTGGAAAGTATTTGTCTGAAAGAAAACGAATGGGAGCAACGGCAACATCAGTTAGAAACGCTCCAAAAAGAACTGGATAAAATACAAAACCAAAACAATGCCCTGCAAAAAACATTTCAGCAGACCCAGGAAAAGGTAGTCGGTCAAGCCACTGAACTATCTAAGTTGCAAGAGATCATTGAAGGCCTGAAAGTCCAGCAAAATATTTCACTGGAAAAGGTCGCTCCTTTTATGCATGCACCTACCTGGCGACAACGCTGGGAAGATAACTACCCGGATCTCAAACAGGAACTGACCACAGCTGCTCAAAAATGGCAAACTAAAACGCTGCAATCGGCAGAAAATGAAAAACTATTGCTTCAATCGGTAGCTGAATACGAGGAGAATCAGAAAAACCTGGAATCCTTCCGCCAAAGCGAAACAGAAGCCGCAGAGGCTTTGAAAAAACGCTCTGAAGAGACTTTGTCTTTCATCCGGAAACGGGCCCGGCTTCTGCAAGGTCAAACGGTCGATGAAACCGAACGTTATTGGCAAGAGTTAACAGAAAGGGCGACTCAGGAACTGGAAACAGCCATCCGGCAGAAAGAACAGCTTTCAGGCCAATCGGAACAACTAAAAGGAAAAATCACCCAACTCCGTACCACCTGTGACCAATATCAAAAGCGCCTGGAAAAAGCCACCCGGCAATTAGGCGAATGGCTGGAAAAATACAATCGGACAGCCCCTGCTCAGCTAACCGAAGCCACTCTCATTTCACTATTGCAAGTGGCACCTGAAAAAATCCGGGAAGAACGGGAAAGACAAAATCACCTCCGGGATAAGGTAACGACTGCTTTGGCCACTCTACGGGAACGTGAAAAACAATTGGCCGATCATTTACAATCGCCCGGCCGCCCCGATCCACAATCGGAATCACTTTCCTCTTTACAGCGTCAATACACCGCATTACAAGAGGAATCCGAGCGTATCCTCCAACAAAAAACCGAAGTATTGGCAACTCTGCACACCCAGGAAGAAAACCAAAAACAAGCGGCCAGCTTAAAGGATACCCTCGATGCGAAAACGAAATTATTAAACCAATGGAGCAAACTAGACGATCTAATCGGTTCACAGAGTGGCTATAAGTTTAAAGAGATCGCCCAAGGATATACGCTGGATATCCTGTTATCATACGCCAATATACAACTTCGGGAATTAACCTCCCGCTATCAGTTGCAGCGTATACCCGATGAGTTGGCCCTACAAGTCATCGATCACGATCTCTGCGATGAAGCCCGGTCGGTATTCTCTTTATCGGGAGGCGAATCCTTCCTCATCTCTCTGGCTTTAGCCTTGGGCTTATCTTCCTTTTCTTCACGGAATCATTTCGAAGAAAATCTCTTTATCGACGAAGGTTTCGGCACTTTAGACAGCGAAACCCTGCAAATTGTCATGGAAGCCCTGGAACGTCTCCGCTCACAAGGCCGGCAGGTGGGAATCATATCCCACGTACAGGAATTGACCGAACGTATTCCTGCCAAAATTTGTCTGGTAAAGACCGGCAACGGAAAGAGTAAAGTCGTTGTAGAATAAAGAAACCCCTATGCCGGATATACAATATTCGGCATTATTTTTTATCTTCGCGGGAGATAAGAAAAAATGGTCAGATATTTTATTGAATTAGCTTATAACGGCAGCCGATACCACGGCTGGCAAATCCAGCCGGGAGCATCGTCCGTGCAGGAAGAAATCAACCGGGCCCTCAGTACTTTGCTACGCCAGGACATATACGTCGTCGGCGCCGGTAGAACGGATACGGGTGTACACGCTTCATTTTTCGTCGCTCATTTCGATATCGAATGTGAACTTCCGGAGCCGCAACAGGTGGTCTATAAACTGAACGGATTACTGGATAAAGATATTGCAATCTACAAAATATACCGGGTACCTATGGATAAACATGCCCGTTTTTCGGCTATTTCCCGTACCTATAAATATTATATCGATAAAACAAAAGATCCGTTTACCTATCCATTTGCCTGGAAAGCTTATCCCCTGCCGGATATTCAGGCAATGAACGAAGCCTGCCGGGTGTTATTCGATTATACGGACTTTACCAGTTTTTCGAAACTTCATACCGACGTCAAAACCAATAATTGTATTATATATGAAGCTCAGTGGGAAGAGACCGATAAACAGCTGATTTTTACGGTAAAAGCCAACCGTTTTTTGCGGAATATGGTAAGAGCGATTGTCGGTACGTTGATTGACGTGGGAAGAGGTAAACTGACCCCAGAAGATGTTCGCAAAATTATAGAATCTAAAAACCGCTGTAATGCAGGTACTTCTGTTCCTGCACAGGCTCTATTTCTTTGTCATATTGAATATCCGGAATAAAAAGACATATAAAATGAAAAAGATCATCTTTTTATTTATAATAAGCAGTCTGATTTCTATTAAAGGAATAGGATTAACACTCTCTCCGGAGACCGAAGTCAGTATCCTGACTTGTGCTCCCGGCAACGAATTATACTCTCTTTTCGGTCATACGGCCATCCGGATCAACGATCCCCGACACCAAATCGACAGGGTGTACAATTATGGCACTTTCGACTTCTCTACTCCCCATTTTTATTTAAAATATGCACGAGGCCTGCTTCCTTATCAGCTGACTGTTCAGAAATTCTCCCATTTCATATACAATTATCAGCTGGAAGAACGTACGGTCTACGCTCAAACTATCCGGCTGGATTCGCTGGAAAAACAACGGATTTTCGATCTGCTCGAAGAGAACCTGCTCCCGCAAAACCGCTATTATCTCTACAACTTTCTATTCGATAATTGTACCACCCGAAGCAGGGATATCTTATTAAAAAGTTTACCCGACAGTGTCGCCTGGAATATGCCGGATGTAAACAAAAATTTCTGGAATCTACTGGATGAGTACTTGCAAGCTTCCCCTTGGGTACAATGGGGCATACATACGATCCTGGGGCAAAGGGGTAATCGTACGGCCACTACTTTTCAATATATGTTCTTGCCGGATTATCTGATGTATGGACTTAAAAATGCCCGATACGACGGACAATTGCTGGCCGAACCTGCCGAAGTTTTATATCAGGCTCCGGAAATGAACCTATCCAATTCCTGGTATGGGACTCCCCTTTTCGTTTTTGCTCTAGGATGCCTGCTACTGATCCTACTTTTACAATATGTTAAAAGCCGGTCATTATTGAATGTCATTTCCCTTATTTTTCTCCTTTTCACAGGAATTGTAGGGGTTTTGATTGTATTCTTAGGAGGTTTTACAGCACACCCCATCACTGCTCCAAACTGGAATATCCTATGGGCCAATCCGCTCAATTTATTTGTAATCCCTTTTATTTTCAGGAAAGCGCTTCCTCTATTCATCAGAAAATATCTGAAATTCTATCTGGCTATCCTGGCTATAGCTATACCGGTCTGGGCCATTGCTCAGCCAGCCGTACCCATGGCTTCTATCTCTTTGATTATCCTGATGATCTATCTGTGTTTCAGACTAAGAAATGAAAAAAGATAAAAAATACCCGCAAAACTATTGCAGATTTATAGAAATGCCCTATATTTGCACTCGCAAAACAGCACTGGTGGCATAGCTCAGTCGGTAGAGCAAAGGACTGAAAATCCTTGTGTCCCTGGTTCGATTCCAGGTGCTACCACGTAAAAGCGACTAAAAAAATAGTCGCTTTTTTTTATTTGGAACTCTGGGACGGACCTTTCGTCCCGATTTCAGATATAACTACGTCACAGCATCATGCAAGGCCTGCAAAATACCCCACTGTCCCTGTCTGAAATGTCCCCCGTAGACTATTCAGGGACACTCTCCTATTTGAATAACGGAAAATCACCTGTATCATGAGAACCACTGTAAACGGTGGCATGATAGATATTTCTATCAAAATAAGCTGTCCCGTAAACCTTGTGAATTTCTTACCCCAATTTCAATAGCTAACTTCTCCTGAATTTGGAAACAATGAAAATCAATCTGATTATTTTATAATAAGTAGATACTATGTTGAAAGTATTAAGTTTTTCCAAAAGATGAGCTTTACAGCAAATATCTTACGAAAATAATACGCTAATTTTGTAAACAAAATAAAGACTGGATAATATGGAACAATTGCATGTTTTTGACTGCTCGAATGTCCTTATAGCAAGTTTTTTCACTGATGACAGAGGCTGTGCCCACGAAAATCGGGAGCACACGCTTATTTACCTGTGTTCAGGCGAACTCGAAATCGAGGAACGCGGTAAGAAAACGATATTGCATCCGGGCGAGTGTGCCTTCATGCGGCGGGATAACCGGATGTGGTTGCAGAAACGCGCCGACGAGGAACATCCTTACCGCTCCGTCGTGCTGAAATTCACGAAACCGTTTCTACGGGAACTCTACCAGACGCTCGACAAGAAAGAGATTCCTATGGAATCGAAACGTGAAAAAGCGAGCCTGCGCGTATTGCCGAATAACCGCCCCGACATCCGTAGCTTGTTCGAGTCGGTCATTCCGTATTTCGATACAGGTGTGAAGCCCTCCGACGACGTATTGAAATTGAAAATGATCGAGGGAGCCTATGTCTTATTCAATACAGATAAGACTCTCTACGCTTCGCTGTTCGATTTCGTCGATCCGTGGAAAATAGACATCATCGACTATCTGAACGATAACTACATGTATGACCTATCGATGGAGGAAATAGCAAATTATACGGGCCGCAGTCTGGCGACATTCAAACGAGATTTTGCCAAAGTCAGCGAACTGACACCGCAAAAATGGATTATCAAACGTCGATTGGAGGCCGCTCACGAGTTGATAAAATCCGGCAAGAAAAAAGTGACAGAAGCCTGTTTCGATGTCGGATTCAAGAATCTTTCCCATTTCTCGAAAGTCTATAAGGAAACCTACGGTTATGCGCCCAGCATGATTTGAACCTGATAGATCGGCACAAAATTCCTGATGAACTTCACGACAAAATTATTTGAGCCTCGCAGCAAAGCAGTTGCGAGGCTCTCTTTTTACCTTTACATCAGAAAATTAAAACATAGGATAATATGAATGATATTTTTTCAAAAGATCTCAACGGTGAGATGGTCTCACCAGATGAACCGGGCTATGATGCACTCATTGACGACATTTTCCGCACAATGGAAACAGCACAGGAGCTTGCAACGGTCAGCATACGCGACCAGAAGCGTGTACATGAACTTATGGGAAAGATTCTCGGCAAAGAGTTACCTGAAAGCACAACAGTATTACCTCCGTTTTATATTGATTACGGCAAGCCTGTAACCATTGGAGAACGGTGCTTCATACAGCAATGCTGTACTTTCTTCGGTCGCGGCGGTATTGAAATCGGCCATGATGTTTTCATCGGCCCGAAGGTGAACCTCATAACCATCAACCACGATGTCGATCCCGACAACCGCAGTGCGACATACGGACGGCGCATAGTCATTGAGGACAAAGTTTGGATTGGTATTAACGCCACTGTCCTGCCCGGTGTAAAAATCGGATATGGCGCAATCATTGGTGCTGGAAGTGTAGTTACAAAAGATGTTGAACCGATGACTATTGTGGCGGGAAATCCGGCACGATTCATCAAAAAAATAGGAAACAATGGGAAATAAGGATTTTAGCCGCCGTGGTTTCTTGAAAACACTTGGTCTTACAGGGGCGGCATTGACAATTGGCCCGGCATTTAACAAAGTAGAGGCTGCCACGGCTATTGTCGAAGGACGCAAAACTATAACCGGGAATAATGCTCTTACTCATCGTACACTCGGCACAGGTAAAGCGGCTTTTGAAGTGTCGGCACTCGGTTTCGGCGTAATGGGCATGACTTATAACCGTAGCCAGCACCCTGACAAAAAGCAATGTATCCGTTTGTTGCACGAAGCCGTGGAACGCGGCGTGACACTTTTCGACACAGCCATCATCTATGGTCCGCTCACCAATGAGAATCTTGCAGGAGAAGCATTGTCTGAATTCAAAGGGCGCATCAATGTGACGACAAAGTTCGGACATGAGGTCATTGCCGGAAAAGCAACCGGACGTCAGGACAGTAGCCGCAAAACAATACGTCAATACTGCGAAGACTCACTCCGTCGTCTGAAACTTGAAACACTCCCGATGTTCTACCAGCACCGTGCCGACCCCAATACCCCTGCCGAAGAAGTAGCACAAACCATCAGTGAACTGATGAAAGAGGGCAAAGTACAACACTGGGGTATGTGTGAGGTAAGCGCAGATACAATCCGTAAGGCACATGCCGTATGTCCACTCACGGCCATACAAAGCGAATATCACCTCATGCACAGACTCGTGGAGGAGAACGGCGTGCTGGATGTATGCCGGGAACTGGGTATCGGATTCGTACCCTACAGTCCTATAAACCGTGGTTTTCTTGGTGGAACACTCAACGAATATACCGTTTTCGATGTGAACAACGACAACCGCCATACCCTGCCCCGTTTCCAGCCCGATACGATGCGTGCCAATACCAGAATCGTCAATGTCTTGCAAGATTTCGGCCGTCCGCTCGGAATGACATCGGCGCAAGTGGCACTCGGTTGGCTGCTACAGAAAGCTCCGTGGATTGTTCCCATTCCCGGAACGACCAAATTGTCGCATCTTGAGGAAAACCTGCGTACATTCGACTTCAACCTGTCATCTAAAGAATGGCATGAACTTGAAAATGCCGTTGCTGCTATTCCGGTAATGGGCGACCGTTACAATGCCGAGCAGCAACGTCAGGTCGGACGCTAATATCAGATACCTATATGAATAAAAGAAATTTTCTATCATTTTTCATTATGCTGTTAATTAAAATCATCCAATGAAATATATAATGCATTATAAATCAGTAAAATATTATAGTATGAAAAAGTTATTGTATCTATTTTTAGCGATGTTCATCACTATAGGGCTGAATGCTTGTTCTCCAGATGACAATCCTATTGATGATTCTGACACTGAAACGCCGGAAAATCCAAATCCTGATGAACCGGATGATCCTGACACCCCTGAACCGACAAGAGGAAAGACGCTTATCGTCTATTACAGCTTCACGAATAATGTACATACCGTTATCAACGACCTGGGCACACAAATCGAAGCCGATGTAATACGGGTAGAGCCGACGGAGAAAGGGATCGACTATGCGGCGAACAACTACGCCATCGGTAGTGCACAGATTCAGGCGATTCGGAACAATCCCGGCAGTGCTTCTTCTTATCCGGCAATTGATCCCGTAGAGGTAGAATTCGGGCAATACGAAACTATCATCGTGGCAGCTCCGCTTTGGTGGAGCAATATGGCGGCTCCATTGCAAACCTTCTTGTTCAATCACGGTGCGGAAATGACAGGTAAACGTATCGGTTTGATTGTATCGAGCGCGAGTAGCGGTATCAGCAACGTAGAATCGGATGCCAAGCGGTTGATTCCAAACGGTAACTTCCTTACACCGAGCCTCTGGATTCGCTCATCACAGACCTCCAACTGCCATTCGATGATAACGGAATGGCTGAAAAATATAGGTTACACGGAATAAAAGGAGACGGTATGAAAAAGATATTCATGTTTTATTTCAGCCGCTGGGGAAACACGAATTATCCTGCGGACGTGGATGCCGCGACCGGTGCAACGCCGGAGGATGCACATTTACAGGCGAATGGCTCCATATCAGAAGATTTATAATAAATCTTACTACCAATTTGAGAATAAGCCGGTCGCCCACTACTCCGATAATATTACAGCCTCCGTTTGCAGAAACCTAACAACGGGCTTACAACTTCCATACTTTCAATTTTTAATCGTTTATAAAACGTGTTGATTAAATTTTCACCTGCAAATGAAAGAAGAATCAAGAGCCGTTTTTCAAACTGTCTGGAAGTGGTGAGATTTGACTATCACTGGCAGAAAACAGATAATTATGTTATCGCTGAAACATATTAGATTAAGAATAGATGCGCATTATATTGTCTTATTACTTTTTCTGAAACTTGAAGGACTACAGCCTTTGTTATATGTAGTGCTGCATTGTTTCGTTGGTGTGCTTTTTTATATAACGTCCTAAGTAACTTTCAGATATACCGAAGTACTGGTTAATTTCTTTTGCTCTGATTTTATCTGTCTGATAGATATTTGCCTGGATATATTGAAGAATATCGAGAGACTTATTAGCTGAACATTCATCGGCTTGTGGAGGTAAAAACAAATATAGAAAAATGTCTGGCCGGTGAATGGTATGATTGCCACAACCAGGTTTTCTTGGCTTTAAAGACCCGGACACATAAGTTATTGATATACCGGTTGTACTTTTGTGGATTGTAATAAAATTACAATCGGAAGTAATGTTCTTATTGCTCCTAATGTTCAGCTTTATACAGCAACTCACCCTATTGATTTAGATGAACGGCTAGCACCTGTCGAAACAGAAGATGGAATACAACGAATTCGCCGTACTTACGCTTTGCCTATTACGATTAAGGACGGATGCTGGATCGGTGGCGGCGTAGTAATCCTTTCCGGAATTACAATTGGGTACGGTAGTGTAATCGGAGCAGGTAGTATCGTTACAAAAGATATTCCGGCAAATAGTTTGGCTGTTGGAAATCCATGTAAAGTGATACGTCAAATCAATCAAACTAAGAAACCATGATAAAATTGATAACTTTTGATTTGGATGGTACAATTGCCGATACGATCCCAATGTGTATCGAAGCCTTTAAACAGGCAGTAGTTCCCTATACATCAAAAGTGTTTAGTTCTATCCAATCGATAATTCTATTGCAATGATTTAGATATGTTTCAAAGTAATCTAAAAAGCGGACGAAAGGTCCGTCCCGGAGTTCCCAAAAAAAACGGTTCCTGAAAAAGAGGAACCGCTTTTATTCGTATTGAAATTTTTTATTTCAGAGCTTCGTTTACCTGTTTCATCAGATCTTTTACATCCTGATTTGCCGGATCTAAAGATTGAGCTTGTACCAGATAATCCTTTGCTTTTTTGAAGTCGTTCACCGCTTTAGCTTTCTCAGCATCATATTTTGCTTTATCGCTATTCGCTATCGGAGTTGCTGCCTGCAAAATCTTTGCTCCATTGTTAAAGTATAAACTAGCTAAGCTGGCCAGTCCCTGGGTTTTAAAACTCTTGGTTGTCAAATTCACCACTTTAGTATAATTTTCAGCAGCCTTCGCTTCATCACCTGCTTTTTGGAATGTCTGTCCTTCCTTCATATAATAAGCAGCATACATGGTTTCCAACTTCATATTTCCCGGAAATGCTTTCATTCCATCCTGCAAAGTGGTCAACATTTCTGCAGTTTTATTCTGGCTTTTTTGTGCCTGTGCTTTTCCCAGATAAGAAGACGCACCTTTGTAGTTATTTTTGATAGACATATCAAAATATTTCTCAGCAGCTGCGTAATTCTTTATTTTAGTAGCACAGTAAGCCGTATTATAGACAGTTGCATTATCTTTATTGTTTACAATTTTCAGATAAGCTTCATATTGCTTGAAAGCCTCTGGATAATTTTTAGCTTTAACAGCTGCATTACCGGCATTTTTTTCTGTAGCCCCCGGATCCTGAGCAAAAACACTTACCGTCAATAAAACACTTAAAATTAAAAATGCAATTCTTTTCATAGTTCAGAATAATATTTAATAGTTATCATTTTTATAATAGTTACAGCCCCTAAGGTAAAAATGTCTCTCTAAAATTCAAAATCATTTTCAGATTTTTTACAAATGAGCTATTATTTTCACATGCAGGGGTTACTTTTCTATTCACTCATAGAGCAAGGATAAAATTTTTTTCAATCCTTCTTCGTCTTCCTGATCGAAGGCATCAAGCTTATCACTATCTATGTCCAGACAAGCAAACACCTTTCCTTCGGGATCACGAATAGGGATGACTATTTCACTTTTAGACATGGAATTGCAAGCAATATGACCGGGAAAGTCTTCAACATTCCCGACTATAACGGTCTTTTCAGAAGAAACAGCAGCCCAGCATACTCCGGTATGATGCCGTAATTTCTGGCAGGCCACAGGCCCCTGATAAGAACGGACGATCAGTTCGTCATCGATCAACGCATATACTCCGGTCCAAAAAAATGTCTGCATTTTATGGTGCAAAACAGCTTCCATGGTCGCTAATCGTGCCCAAATATCTTCAGTGGTATGAATATAACCTTTAATTTGCTCATACAGCCGGTCATATTTGGCTAGTTTAGCACTTTTACCTGTATCGTTCATTAGGCCTCTTTTGTTAAACGTTCCAAAATATCCACTAAATGTTTCCACCATTTCCCGACTGTTTCGATATCTACTTTCTCATCCGGGGAATGCACACCACGTAAGGTCGGGCCGAAGGAAATCATATCCATTCCGGGATATTTCTCCAAAAACAGTCCACATTCCAATCCTGCATGGATAGATCTGACTACAGGTTCATAACCGAACAGTTGTTTATAAGATTCCACTGCAATTTTCAAAATAGCGGATTCCGGATTAGGTGCCCACCCCGGATATCCTTCTCCATGCTCCACTTCAGCACCGATCAAACGGAATACTGCAGCCACCATATGAGCAATATTCATCTTCTCCGAGTCGACATCACTTCTCTGGGAAGTAGTAATCAAGATCGTATCGTTTTCGATAAATTTCACTGCTGCAAGGTTAGTAGAAGTTTCTACCATTCCAGGCATCCGATAACTCATCGCGAATACACCATGAGGACAAGCATACAAGGCATTCAATAATTTATTGGTAAATTCCTGAGTCAATACCTCTCCAGGTAAATCGACAGATTCCAGTTCCAACTGTAGTCCCGGTTCTGTTATTTTCCAAACCTCCTCCATCTCAGCTGCATACATATTGAAGTCAACCCGGATATTTTCTTTCAGGACTTCATCGAAAACGATCACCGCATTAGCTTCCCGGGCTATGGCATTTCTCAGGTTTCCTCCTTCCAAAGATGCAACCAACAGACCATACCGCTCATTCAAATCCCACAGAAAGCGATTCAATATCTTGATCGCATTTCCTCTCCCTTTATTAATATCATCACCGGAATGTCCGCCCTGCAATCCTTTCACTTTAACCTGAACAGCAAATTTATGGGCAGGTAAAACCATTTTTCGGTAAGGCAAGCGAATAACGGTATCGATTCCACCGGCACATCCGATAAAAATTTCCCCTTCATCTTCCGAATCCAGATTCAATAATATCTTGCCCTGAAAAAATCCAGGCTGTAAAGCAAAAGCCCCGGTCAATCCGGTTTCTTCGTCAACGGTAAACAGACATTCCAAAGGTCCGTGCTGAATATTTTCATCTGTCAAAACAGCCAATGCAGCAGCTATTCCAATACCATCGTCCGCTCCCAGTGTCGTACCTTTGGCTTTTACCCATTCACCGTCTATATAAGGTTTTATCGGATCTTTATCGAAGTCATGAACGGTATCTGCATTTTTCTCACAAACCATATCCATGTGTGCTTGTAAAACCACACCCGGGGTTTGTTCTTTTCCCGGAGTAGCCGGCTTCGTAATCAATACATTACCTGCTTCATCCTGACGAGCTTCCAGCTGATGTTTCTTAGCAAATTCCATCAACCAGGCAGCTATTTTTTCTTCTTTTTTAGATGGGCGGGGAATTTTACAGATCTCTTCGAAATAACTCCACACCAATTCGGGTTGTAATCCTTTAAAAATTTCCATTTTATTTGTTTTTCATGGTTTATTTAACAACAACGGATATGACGTTAGCCCATCATATCCGTTAATTTCTTCAACACCCAAACACAAGATTTAATTTCCTGCGGAGCAATGGTAAAAGTCAGGTCAGCATGTACCTGCTCTTCGATATTGGTCAAAACCTTTTTGGCCTCTATGCCTTTTTCGGTCAGGACCACAAAATTATTCCGCTTATCTTCCTGACACATTTTCCGCTGCACAAACCCACGTTTCGTCAGGGTATTCAATAGTTTCGTCACATTGTATTTATCTTTCTGAAGCCTCTTGGAAATAGTTTGCTGATTCACGTGATCTTCCGCCCAGAGCACCTGTAATAATTCATATTGTTCCCTGCTCAAATCGAATCCGGCTTTCAAAAACTCACGATTTAAAGTTTTGGTATATCCCCGCTCAGCTTTACTGAGATAAGAGACTAATTCTCTGACATCATCCATAGTTTATGTTGCGTTTTATACTATACGCAAACATAAGCATTCTTTTTATATTTCACACCAAATCGGCCCGTTTTTTATCAACATATTTATTTCAGACAGGCTCCATTTTCATAATAATTCTCAGGAGTCAGGTAACGAAAATATACATCCGAATTCGGATATCCGGCGGCCATCAGACATTCATAAATGACTTTCGCAACTTCGTGTTGTACCTCCGGCGGCCGTTCAAAATAATCTACTTCTACATAAGGCCAATCATTACCGCTCTTAATGGTTACATCTTCGACCACGCTGGAATGAATCAGCTCGAACACGATATGTTCACGCGGGCATCCGATCGTCTCTTGTAGCCGGTCTGCCATCCGACGACTCACACCTGCCATCCGGGAAGCTTCTACAAAATGAAATTTAAAAAAAGGCATAACAATAAAAGTTTTTAGTAGAATATGAATATTTAAATACCGCTGTTTTTTAGTTGTTCGAAAAACCAGGGAATCGTTTCTTTTACCTTTCTCACCACTTCTGCCAGCGGCAAATTCATCTGTCCTCCGGCAGCATTCAAATGACCTCCCCCATTGAAAAAAGCCTTAGCCCATTCATTGACCGGCACATTTCCCTTAGAACGAAAAGATAATTTTATCCTTTCCCTGCGTTCCGTGATTTGTACCGATACACAGACATTGTGAACAGAGAGCGGAATATTGACCAACCCTTCCAAGTCTCCGTCTTTGTAATTATAGCGGTCTAATTCTTCCCGGGTAATCGGCATAATAGCCACCGGATATTGTTCATTCACCTCCAGTTTATTGAGTAAAACATTTCCAATCAGACGCAGACGGGATAAATTGTTCATTTGATAAATCCGTTCATGGATATAAGCTTTGTCCAATCCTGCTTCCAACAGGTCTGCGATAATCCGATAGGTCTGCGGATGAGAAGAATTATGACTCAATCCTCCCGTATCGGTATTAATGCCGGTGTACAAAGCGCCGGCGATATCCGGAGTAACGATCTCCTTTCCCCAAATCTGTGACATGACGATATAGAGTAGTTCACAAGTCGAAGAAACCTGAGTATCGGAGATTACGTATTGTTGCGGATCGGGATCCGGATGATGGTCGATGATTACACGCCCGGCAGGAGAAGCCACCACCCAATTTTCAAGGTCACCTTCCCGGGCAACCGTATTGTGATCGAGCATAAAAATAAGGTCGGCATCGGCAAGTAAGCGTTTACATTCTTCCGGTTTTTCCTGAAAAGAAATAGCCGAAGAGATATTTTTCAAAAAACGGAGATATTCCGGAATAAAATCACAGGTCAGGATATGCCATTCTATTCCCACTTGCTGCAACACTTCAGACAAAGCCGAACAAGAGCCTGCCGCATCACCATCTGCCGAAATATGAGGAATAATCACCGTTTTTAAAGTCCCCTGCCCTAATCGTTCTTTTAATCTCCTTATTTCATCCGCATTATTTTTCATAAACCAATTGTTTTTATTTTCCTATTATACAGGGATCTACCTTTATCTCTAAAAAAATAAGCTGCCCCCAAGGACAACTTACCAGCCAGTTATTCCCACGTGATAATTTACGATCTCACGGCTTCAAAGGTAATAAAACTAAATCTATTTTTAAAATAGAATAACTCACGAGGCATAGCTCCTACCTCCGTGAGTTATAAAAAACAGTCATTAGGACTGGTTTATAGATTATTCCCACTCGATTGTTGCAGGTGGTTTTGAACTGATGTCATAAACAACACGGTTGATCCCCCGGACATTATTTATAATCCGATTGGAAACCCGGGCCAGAAATTCATAAGGCAAGTGACACCAATCGGCGGTCATGCCATCTGTCGATTCAACTGCCCGAAGCGCAACCACACTTTCATAAGTCCGCTCATCTCCCATCACACCGACACTCTGTACCGGTAGCAGCATCACTCCGGCCTGCCAGACTTTATTATACAATCCTTCTTCCTGAAGCATAGAAATAAAAATGTGATCGGCTTCTTGCAAAAGTCTTACTTTTTCGGGAGTGATCTCGCCTAAGATCCGGATAGCCAAGCCCGGACCTGGGAAAGGATGACGTTGCAGGAATTTATCCGGCAAACCAAGACTTTTTCCTACCCGGCGAACTTCATCTTTAAATAACAAACGGAGAGGTTCTACCAGTTTTAATTTCATATAATCGGGCAAACCTCCTACGTTGTGATGGGATTTAATAGTCTGTGAAGGTCCGTTTACCGAAAGCGATTCAATCACATCGGGATAGATCGTACCTTGTCCCAGCCATTTGGCATCTTCTATTTTAGAAGCTTCCTGATCGAAAACATCGATAAAAGTACTTCCGATAATTTTCCGTTTCTTTTCAGGTTCGGTGACACCTGCCAGACGTCCTAAAAACAAATCTCCGGATTCCGCTCCGACCACATTCAGTCCTAACTCTTTATAATTCTCCAGAACCGTTTTATATTCGTCTTTTCTCAGCAAACCATTATCAACAAAGATACAGGTCAGATTTTTACCAACAGCCCGATGCAATAACATAGCTGCTACAGTAGAATCTACCCCACCGGATAATCCCAGAATCACCCGGTCGTCTCCCAATTTCTGTTTTAATTCAGCCACTGTCGTCTCTACAAAAGAATCGGGGGTCCAGTTCTGTGAACATCCGCAGATACCCACCACAAAGTTGCGAAGCAGACAAGTTCCCTCGGTACTATGATATACTTCAGGATGGAACTGAATACCGTAAGTAATCTCGTTCTCTACCTTAAAAGCGGCATTTTTCACATCTTTGGTACTGGCAATCACCTGACAGCCTGCCGGTAATTTTTCTATCGTATCTCCATGTGACATCCATACCTGTGAATTATCGCCGATACCTTTAAACAGCTTACTTGTTTTATCGACGAAAGCTAAATTCGCCCTGCCATATTCACGTTTGTTAGAAGCCTTTACCTCTCCTCCGAAATGATGAGCCAAATACTGAGCGCCAAAACACACTCCCAATAAAGGCAACTGACCTTTTATCGCCGTCAGATCCGGCTGAGGAGCTTTATCATCCCTGACGGAAAAAGGACTTCCGGAAAGAATAACTCCTTTTACAGAGGAGTCGAGAGCCGGATAATGATTGTAAGGATAAATCTCACAATATACATTCAATTCCCGGACTCTTCTCGCAATCAACTGGGTGTACTGCGATCCGAAGTCCAATATCAAAATTTTTTCCTGCATCTTATTTGTTTTGATTTGAGGTGCAAAGATAAAAATTAAAGGTAAAAGGTAAAAAATATCTTTTCATAAATTTCAGGTTTAGAACTATTATTTAAACTGATAAGAATACTCTCAAATAAACAATTTCTTTTATATTTTTGGCCAATGAAAACCCCACCTCGGGATTTTCGTACAAATCGGTAATTAGAAACTATTATTTATGGATACAACACCTCGATATCGGTTAGGATTGGTGCTCAGCGGCGGTGGAGCCCGGGGCTTCGCCCACATCGGAGTCGTACAAGCCATGTATGAAGCAGGCCTCCGTCCCGATATCATCTCGGGCACCAGTGCCGGCTCGATTGTCGGAGCCATGATTGCCGCCGGTCATACCCCCGAAGAATGTTTGAATTTTTTCCTGGGGAAAAAAATTTTGCATTTTGCCCGTCCCACCATGTCGAAGAAAGGGATCATGATTATGAACGGTATGGAAGAACGGCTGGCAGAATTTCTGCATGTCAAGACTTTTGAAGAACTGAAAATTCCCCTGGTTATTACAGCCAGTGACATTAACGGAGCTGTACCCGTCCATTTTGAAAAGGGAGAACTTCTCCCCTGCATTATTGCTTCCTGCTCTATCCCGGTAGTCTTTACTCCCCGGGAAATCGATCATGTCGATTATGTCGACGGAGGAGTCTTTATGAATCTTCCCGTACGTCCCATACGCAAGCGTTGCGAGAAAATTATAGCCGTCGAAATCAATTCGATAGATACTTCGGAAAAAATCACCAACATGATCGGTATGGCTATCCGTTCTTTTCATCTGGGTCTGGACCGGAATACCGATATCGACCGGAATATGTGCGATGTATTCATATCCCCCCAAAATATGACCAAATACAGCATGTTCGATCTGGAACACATCAGAGAGATCTATGAAGAGGGATATCTCACAGCCAAACGTATTCTAAAAAATTCGATCTTACAGACCCGGCATCAGGTTTTGGCCTGATCGTCCGGTCAGCTTATCCTTTCAGCCTTCCGTCAACGGACATCTGAGCTCTTTCAATTTCCGGTAGACATAAATAAAGGCTGGAATCAGAAAGAGATCGGCTGCCAGCCAGGCTGTCGGATCGCCGAAACAAACTGCAATATAACCGTATACCGGTACGGCATATATGCTGACCAGGGTACGGGCTATCATTTCGGAAACTCCGGAAAGCATAGCCAGATTCGTATACCCTGCCCCCTGAATGGTGTAACGCAGGATACAAAGCAATCCCAGGAAAGGAAAGAAATAGGCAGATACGTGCAAAAACAACTCCGTATTTTTCAATATTTCCAGTTCGGTAGTATCTACAAAAAGTAAAGCCAACGTCCTCGCCCCGACCATTAAAACGACAAAGGTCAGTAAGGCGTAAATCAGCATCATCACCCCACTGGCTTTGATCCCTTGCCAGATTCGTTTCGGCTTACCTGCTCCGTAATTTTGTCCGCAATAAGTCGCCATAGCGATTCCCAAACTTTCAAAAGGACAGATAAAAAACATTTTGATCCGCATAGCAGAGGTAAAAGCAGCCACACAAGCCGTTCCCAAGGCATTATTTGCACTTTGAAGCATAATACTACCGATCGCAGTGATCGAAAACTGTAATCCCATCGGTACGCCGATATTTAATAAAGTCCTTGCCAGATGCAACTGAAATTTATGCTCTTTGGCTTCCCCTTTCAGTATCTGAAAATGCCTGTACATGTATACATAACACAATAAGGCAGAAATTCCCTGAGAAAAAACAGTAGCGATCGCCGCTCCCAAAACTCCCCATTTCAATACCAGAATACAGAAAAGGTCCAGGATAATATTGAGTATAGTCGAAAAGAGCAGAAACCAAAACGGTGTCTTACTATCTCCCAATGCACGGATAATGCTGGATAGAAGATTGTACAGAAACGTACAGGGTACTCCGATAAAAGTCACCAGCAAGTAGGCATACGCACCCTCGAAGATATTCTCCGGTGTACGCATAATCCTCAAGATATCTGCACAATAGATACTGGTAATCAAAGCAATCATAACAGACATCACCAACGAAAGCTGCAAACTCACAGCCACCTAACGCCGCATCATGACATAATCACGGGCACCGAACTTCTGGGCCACCGGAATACCGAAACCACAACTACACCCATTACAGAAACCCAAAATCAGGAAAATCACGGAACTACTGGCTCCGACAGCAGCCAACGCATTTATTCCCAAGAATTTTCCGACAATAGCAGCATCTACCAACGAATAAGTCTGTTGAAGCAAATTGCCCAAAAGCAAGGGCATCGTAAAATTGAAAATAAGTGGCAGCGCGGGCCCTGCTGTCATCTCTCTGGAAGTTGCCATAACTTAATTTCAAATCAAATCATTGTATTTTTTCACCCATTTTCTCAACGAGCGCCGCATTTCCTGCCAGTATAGAAATACCCCGGTTTTCCCTGAATCTGCGGACGATGCCTCCGGCTTCCTGTACAATCAAGGCTCCGGCACACATATCCCAGGGCTGTAATGCCAATTCCCAATATCCGTCCAACCAACCGGCAGCGACGCAGCATAAATCATAAGCAGCCGAGCCCATTCGTCTTATCCCCCGGATGGAAGGCAGGATTGCAGCCAGATTTGCAGCATTATTATCCGGATTTACATCTTTATCGTAAGGAAATCCTGTTCCCAAAACAGAATGAGCCAAATCCTGTTTTTCAGCAACACGGATCACTTTTCCATTGTACCGGGCTCCTCTGTCCCTGATTGCCGTATACAACTCGCCGAGATACGGCGCATAAACAACCCCCAGAATGGTTTCTTCCCGGTATTGCAACCCGATAGATACTGTAAATACAGGTAATCCCTGGCTATAATTATTCGTACCGTCCAAAGGATCGATCACCCACCGATACTCGGCAGTACCGGCATGAGCACCGCTTTCTTCCCCAAAGACTGCATGCCCGGGATAGTGCTTCTGAATCTTATCCAACAGAAAAGCTTCACTTTCTTTATCGGCTCTTGTTACCACATCGTACACATTCGATTTGGTTTGTATACCCAAATCATTTCCCCTGAAATAGGAAAGCTGTATCTTTCCAACTTCTTTCGCCCAGGCTACCGCATATTCCAATGCCTGATTTAAATCAATACTCATTTTAATTACTTCCCATTAAAAACAAAAAATCCTTTAACACCCTTCTATTTCTTTCAGCGCTTTCACCAATTGATCCGGACAGGAAGTACGTTTACTTCCACATTGTATACCTTCCAATCTTTCTATTACCTCCTCTACTTTCATTCCCCTTACCAACATCGAAATTCCTTGCAGATTTCCGCTGCATCCTCCTTCGAAACAAACTTCCCGGATCACCCCATCCTCCACGGTCAAATCAATAGCTACCGAACAAACGAGCGACGATGGTATAAAATGAATCGATTTTTTCATCGTTTAAATTATTTATATTTCCAAGCTTTTCCACAACTACGGCACTTCCAGGCCGGCCGGAATAAGGGAGAAACCTTCTTCAAGGACTTTCAGAGCTTCCTGCCAACATTCATGCCGGACGAGCAGCTTTACTCCACCGATTGCCTGTGCATGGATCCCCGTCCGGACCGTCAATTCATCCTGCATCCGGGTTTCGATCCCGGCAGATTCTAAAAAAGCCTTAGCCATATAGGCTTCCTGCGGATTTATAAAGGTTTGTACGATCACCCAACTGTCCATTGTATAGAAAGTTTGTCAGTTAAAAATCAATTCTTTTATTCGAATTTTTCCGGAACTTTCCAGGTTCATCCCTACTGATCTCTCAAGCAATCGGCACATCGATCCACTTTCCTCCCTGCAATTGTCTAACGGTATGGAATCCAGCTTCTTTCAGCGCCTGTAAAGCCTCCGCCCGCCCGGCATTGATCAAATCCGGACGGTGGGCATCAGAATTAACCAGTACCGGTATCCCCAAAGCACGAATAAAGGCAAAATGCCGGATATCCGGGAAAAAACACCCTTTACGTAAAAAAGCTTTAGTATTGATTTCCATCATGATACCCCTTTCAGCAATCAGCGTAAAGTATTCCTTCAACATATCGGTAAACCAGCCCTGCCGGAATAGATCCGGTTGACAAATCCCGGCATTATAAGAAATCTTATCGGCATGTCCGACAAAATCAAAACCTCCCGCTTCCACCATACGCATGGCTGCAACAAAATAGCGGGTGACCATCTCCTGCAAATTCCCACGAAAATGCTTTTCCAATAAATACCGGAAATTTTCAGGATCGGTATCTGTATCGATAATTTCCTCTTCGTCAGTATACACCAAATGGACTGATCCGATCCGGTAATCCAACGGTAAAGCCTGAAAATAGGAATTAGCCGGATTCTGAATTTCATTCAGATAGTCTATTTCCAAACCGGCATAGATCTCGATTTCTCCTGCATATCTCTGTTTCAACCGCCCAATTTCCTGTAAATAATCGGGCACCCGCTCTTGCGATAAAGTCCAGCACGTCTCGAAAGGAAGCGGAGCATGTGAAGATATACCGTAAGAAGTAAAGCCGGCAGCGATAGCCGACTTCACAAAATCTTCCATAGGAGCTTTTCCGTCACAAAAAGAACAATGACTATGATAATTGGTCAGATTCATACCCCATTTCCCGATCACATTCTTTCCGGCATCTCAATGCCTAACATTCCCATGGCATTTTTAATCGCCTCACCACATTGTTTAGCCAGCAACAAACGGAAATTTCTCAAAGCTTCATTTTCTTCTTTCAGAATAGAAAAATCATGGTAAAACTGATTGAATTCTTTAGCCAGGTCATAAGCGTAATTAGCCAATAATGCCGGACTATAGGTTGTCCCTGCTTCTTTCACCACGTCAGGCAATTTAGCCACCAATTTAATCAGATTCTGTTCTTTTTCCGAGAGCTGAATATGTGTATCCGCCGACAAAGGTGATGCCCCTGCGTCTGCGGCCTTACGTAATACCGACTGAATACGCGCATAAGTATATTGTATAAAAGGACCGGTATTTCCGTTAAAATCGATCGATTCTTTCGGGTTGAACATCATGGTCTTTTTGGGGTCTACTTTCAGAATAAAATATTTCAACGCCCCCAAAGCCACTTTCCGGTATACCTCTTCGGCCTCAGCTTCGGAATAGCCGTCCAATTTTCCTAATTCCTGAGAAGTTTCTCTGGCTGTATCGATCATTTCAGCCATCAGATCATCGGCATCGACAACCGTACCTTCACGGGATTTCATCTTTCCCTCAGGTAATTCAACCATTCCGTAAGACAAATGCTTAATTTTATCCGCCCAGGGGAAACCCAATTTACCACAAATCAATGAAAGTACCTGGAAATGATAATTCTGTTCATTTCCGACGACATAGATCATTTCATCCATATCGAATTCATTGAAGCGTTCGTAGGCCGTACCTATATCCTGAGTCATATAAACCGAAGTACCGTCGTCCCGTAACAGTAATTTATGATCCAGCCCGTCTCCGGTCAAGTCGGCCCAGACACTACCGGTTTCTTTCCGGTAGAGTACACCGTCAGCTAAACCTTTCAGGACAATGTCACGGCCTTTTTTATACGTTTGTGATTCGAAATATACTTTATCGAAACCCACCCCCATCAAGCGATAGGTTTCGTCGAAACCTTTCAACACCCAATCGTTCATAGTACGCCACAAACTCACGGTCTCTTCATCACCGGCTTCCCATTTACGCAGCATTTCCTGCGCTTCCAGCAAGATCGGAGCTTTTTTCTTGGCCTCTTCTTCTTCCATTCCCTCCTTTTCCATCAAAGCTTTTATTTCAGCTTTATATTCCTTATCGAAACGAACATAGTAGTCGCCGACAAAATGGTCGCCCTTCGTACCTGTAGACTCGGGAGTAGCACCATTAGCGAACTTTTTCCAGGCAATCATACTCTTACAAATATGTATTCCCCGGTCATTCACCAAATTTACCATCCTCACTTCATGTCCATTGGCTTTTTGTATCTCGGATACCGACCAACCCAACAGGTTGTTACGGATATGACCGAGATGTAAAGGTTTGTTCGTATTAGGCGAAGAATACTCGATCATGTAAGAATGCCCGCTATTTTCATGCACATATCCATACTTCGGGTCCTGAGCCACTTCGTTCAATACACCTAACCAATAAGCCGCTGAAATCTCGATATTCAAGAATCCTTTCACCACATTGTAGTCTTTAATCTCTTCAATGTGTTGTTTCAGGTAGCCCCCCAATTCTTTCCCCGTCTCTTCCGGAGATTTCTTCGAAAAACGCGTAAATGGAAAAACAACCACAGTCAAATCTCCCGCAAACTCTTTCCGGGTAGCTTGTAACTGCACTTTATCCTTATCCACATCAGCGTCATAGCACTGCTTCACAGCTTCTATCACCTTGGTGGTCAACAAACTTTCTATGCTCATAGTATTCTGACAATTAATTTTTCACAGGTTACAAAAATACAATTATTTAGTGAAACATTAAAAATGAAAGTGGAATAAAGCCTTTTACGGTCGTAATTTTTGTAAAAAAATATAAATATGATAACTTTGGAGCGTAATTTGATATGTCCCAAGGATTCAGTATACTTCAAAATACCAATAAATGAAACTCTAAAAGAAGAAAAATAAAAAATCTCTATAGTGGGTGATAAATAAAAAATCAATTAATTATGGAAAATTCTTTATCTACAATGTCTTTGGACACATTGGTCAATAAACTTATTGATCTCAGTGTTTCATTCGGTTCCAAGTTGCTGGTGGCACTTCTGGTGTTCTTCATCGGTCGTTGGATTGTAAAAAAATTAAATCGTTTAGTTATAAACATACTTACGAAACGGCATGTCGAAGCTTCATTGGCCACTTTTACCAAGAGTTTGGTGAGTATCACCCTGAATTTCACTTTAGTGATTATCATTATCAGTGTTTTAGGTATCGAGACAAGCTCATTCATCGCTTTATTTGCTTCTGCCGGTGTCGCTGTCGGTATGGCATTGAGCGGTACACTGCAAAATTTTGCCGGTGGAGTGATGATACTGCTTTTCAAACCGTTTAAAGTGGGAGATTATATCGAAGCACAAGGTCAGTCGGGAACAGTGAAAGAGATCCAGATTTTCAATACCATCATTACGACTACCGATAACAAGGTGATCATCATTCCTAACGGAGGCTTATCTACCGGAATTATGATGAACTACTCGAAAGAATCGCAACGGCGGGTCGACTGGGTATTCGGAATCGGCTACGGTGATAGCTACGAACATGCAAAAGCTGTCATTGCCCGGCTTTTAGATAATGATCCCAGAGTATTGAAAGATCCCAATTATTTTATCGCTTTAACCGCTCTTAACTCCAGTTCTGTCGACATTGTCGTTCGGGCCTGGGTAAAAGCAGAAAATTATTGGGGTGTCTTTTTCGATATGAACGAAAAAGTATACAAGACCTTTGCAGAGGAAAACCTCAATATTCCTTTCCCGCAAATGGATGTACACCTCTATAACGAAAAATAATCTTTTTACTGTCGGCAGGACTAGATCATGATCCTGCCGACAGTAAAAAATCCCCCTTAAAACATTACCAGCCTTTTTTCGTTTAAATAACTATAATTTAAAACTTATAGTTATGGAAACGACAGAAACTTACTCTTCCAACAACCGATATTGGTGGCTAATGCTAATTATCGGTATTCTTTCTATTCTTTGCGGTATATGGGTATTCAGAAATCCGGTTGAATCCTATTTTGCGCTGGCGGTTTATTTCAGTATCATGTTTATCCTGTATGGGATCGGTGAAATTGTAAATGCATTTGCAGGGCAACGCTACCGGAACTGGGGCTGGGGCTTAGCCGTCGGAATACTGGATTTGGTCATCGGATTTATATTATTAGGTAATCTAGCCTGGGCAGCCGATCTGTTACCTTATGTCGTAGGATTTATCTTAATGTTCGTAGGTATCGGTTTTATCGGTCAATCCAGTCAAATGCAATCTTTCCGTATTCCTAATTGGGGATGGGTATTGACAGGAGGAATCCTGACCTTAATTTTTGCCTTTTTGATTATTTTCCATCCGCTTTTCGGTATATTCAATATTATCGTATGGACAGGTCTGGCCTTTATTTTCGGAGGTATATCCGCCATTTTCTATTCTTTTAGCCTGAAAAACTAAAATCCAACAGGAGAAATCTTATAATTTACCTCTTTCCTTTGGACGGTATAGACAACCTGTCAATCGGTGGAACTACAATCTTCGATAAAATACAATGATATCGGGAGACTAATTCCACCGATCAACTTTCGGAAAAGATTCGTCCTTCAGGCTTAAAACCGTTAATCTGTCCGGAAAGGCTTGTCCTCCCTTTTTCCCCCGGTATTTACAATAAATAATGTCCCAAAAAGGAAATAAAAGCACCGACTACGACAGAAGCCAATAAAAGCGGGAATGCCCATCTTGAACTTCCCCGCCCCGAGGTAATCACCAGAGGGAGGGTCAAAACTGCAGACACGATCATACCTTTCCACCACCATTGTGTCCAAGGTAAACTCAGGTGATAAACCACATAGGGCATGATCAAAAACAACACAAAAGCCGATAAAACAGTATATTTATCTGCCTTTCTTTTGAATAAAGGAATGATACCGATAAATGCCGATACCAAACCAATTAATATAATCGTCAGATAAGCTCTCATTACAATTCGAACAGGTTATATTTTAAATTAAAGTCTCTCCTTGCCACACACAACAATCGGGAAAATCCAGGTTGATTTCCCGGTCTTTCTTAAACAAGCCATAAATAGCCGATCCGCTCCCGCTCATACTCACAAATTCAGCCCCCCGCTCATACAATTGCTGCTTCAATAAAGTTAGAGAGGGATATTTTTGAAAAACAGTCGCTTCAAAATCATTCCGGATATATTCTTTCCATGTATTTACCGGAAGTTGTCCGAGCTGACGCAGATCATATCCGGCCGGCCGGGGAGTGATCCCTGCATATGCTTCAGGCGTAGATACTCCGAAAGAGGGTTTCACTATGATGATCCGATAACCGGCCAACGTAAGCTCTATCGGCTCCAGCAACTCCCCCTTACCGGAAGCAAATGCCGGACGATCATCGATAAAAAAAGCACAGTCACTCCCCAGGCGGGCAGCATAAGTTACCATCTTTTGCCCGGAGAGACGAAGATCGAAAAAAGCATTCAAAGCTTTCAGCATAAAAGCTGCATCCGCCGATCCCCCCCCTAAACCGGCACCGAAAGGGATGATCTTATGTAAGTGTACTTGTATGGCCGGCAAATGAAAATCGGCAGCCAACAAGTGATAAGCTTTAATCACCAGATTTTTCCCGGGATCTCCTCCCACTTCCAGACCGGTATTCTTAAATCGGAAACTCCCGCTTTCTCCTTCTCCCCGCCCAATTTCGAGTATATCAGACCATCCCACCGGGAAAAAAATCGTTTCCAGATTATGAAAACCGTCATTTCTCTTCCCGGTCACAAAGAGACCGATATTTATTTTCGCATGTGGAAAAACAACCATGGAGTAATCTTTTATTTTAAACTTTGCAAAGATACCCTTTTTTTGTAACTTCGTCCACAGGGAATCTGTATATATTTCCGATAGTCGTTCAAATAATTACTTAATATTTTAGCTATGAAAAAAACATGGATCCTGTTATTGATATTTTTTTCAGCAGGAATTTTGTCATATGCCGATGCCCAAAGTGTGAAAAATTTGAATACGAAAGAATTCAAAGTACAGATTTGGGATTTCGAAAAGAATAAAGACTGGAAGTATCTCGGTGATAAACCGGCCATCATCGATATGTATGCCACCTGGTGTCCACCTTGCAAAAAACTATCTCCTATTTTGGAAGAGATTCAAAAAGAATACGGAGATAAACTTCAGATCTATAAAGTGGATGTGGATAAAGAACCGGCATTAGCTCAATTATTCAATGCCTCCAGCATCCCACTGATGCTCTTTATTCCCGAAAACGGCAAACCTTTTACGGTAACCGGGTTACGTCCGAAAGAACAAATAACAGACATTATTAATGAAAAACTAGAAGTAAAAAAATAACGACCGTACCTCCGGCACCGAAAAAATAAGTACCGGAGATAACTCCACACTCTCCCCGTACTTCTGAACTAAAGCTTCAAAAGCACAGCAATCATCTTGCAAAACAACATCGATAAAATAACCTTTTCCCTATTCGATATCAAACACGCACAACCATACACATACCGGATCGATACTGGTACTATCGAGCCGATGTTTGCAATTTTTGGGAATATGCAGGTAATCTCCTTTTTTCAATGTCACTTTGCGGTCCTCAAATTCCAGTGTAGCCTCTCCCTGAATCAGTAATATAAATTCATCGTTCTCCTGATCGTACCAAAATCCTTTGGGCGAACTATGACCGGAAGAAACGATCCGGTCGATCCGGCAATTAGGAGATTTAAAAAGCAAATCGAACTGTTCCTCTTCACCGGCCTCAGCTATCTGAGCAAAAATATTTTCAGGTTTCATATACATTCTGAATAAAAATCAGAAAATTGATTTCAAATTAATAGTATTTCAGACTTTTTTCTGACTAATTATAACAGAACAAAGATAAAACTTGTTATTCTAAATGACAACGTTTTCGATATTAATCTTACATAAAGACTTTCCAACTCAGTTTTCCCCTTTCAGATTAGGCAGACTGATGTGATACTTTACAGCCAGAATCCGGATCAGGATGACAGAAACAGCCCCGATGATCTGTGTCAGTGTCGAATTTAAACCGGAATACAGACAGAGATAGTAAACCAAGCCACCGAACACACAAGCCAGGGCATAGATCTCTTTTCGGAAAATCAAAGGGACTTCATTGATCAGGGTATCCCGCAAAACTCCTCCGGCGGCTCCGGTGAGAGTACCCATAATCAATCCTACCCACATGGGGTAACCATAAGTGATGCTTTTCTCGATACCGACAACGGCGAATAACCCTAAACCGATGGCATCGAAAATAAAAAAAGTATTATTCAACCTGATGACATATCGCCCGAACAGAATAACAAATCCCAAAGCCAGGGCAGTCACGATCAGATAGGAAGACTGCAACATCCAGAACGGGGTAACATCCAGCAACAAATCCCGAATCGTTCCTCCTCCGACAGCTGTAACGAATCCAACCACATAAGCCCCGAACCAATCGAAGCGTTTAGCAGAAGCCAAACGGATCCCACTAATGGCAAACGCAAATGTACCGATATAATCAATAAGCGTCAGAAAATTCATCGTTCCTCTTCAATTAACTACCTGTAAAAAATAACTGTCCGATTTTGAGAGCGCAAAAGTATAAATTTCTGACTATTTTTCCATTTATCCTTTTATTTTTGTACAATCAAAATTTCCGAAAATGAAACCCGATGAATATTACCAGAAACAGATAGACCACTATACCGCCCGTTTAAAGCAAATAAAAAAACGGCGCAATCTGATTACATTGGCCAAATTGCTCACTTTCGGCTATATGATCTTTTTGATCTACCTCCTGATCAACCATAGTACTCAACCTCTCTTACTTTTGGGTATAGGAGCTATTCTCGTATTCATTTTTTTGACTCTATGGGATTCCCAAATCATCTACCGGCAACATCTCATCGAAGAACTACTTCGTATAAACACGTTGGAATCGGATTATTTAGCCGGTAATTTCTCTGCTCTCGACCAAGGCGAAAGGTTCAACGATCCTGCCCACCCTTATGCCCATGACCTGGACCTATTCGGGGAAGATTCCCTCTTCCAGCATTTAAACCGGACAGTGACTTTTTCCGGCACCCAAAAGTTGGTATCCTGGTTATTATCTCTCAGCAAAGACCCGGAAGTCATTCATTCCCGTCAGCAAGCGGCAGAAGAATTATGCGCCGAACCGGAATGGTGTCAACACTTTCGTGCTGCCGGAGCACTCCATCCGACCCAAGCCCTCGATGCGGTCATTTTAAAATCAGGACCGACCGAATCCCCATTCTTTTCAAAACATAGCACAGTCCGTCTGATTTTATGGATAGCCAACACGATTGTAATCGTTTCGTGGGCGGTAACGAGCTTTACCCCCCTGCCTTTTTCCATTTCCCTTGTGCTATCCCTATTACAACTTTCGGCATTGGCCTTATATATTAAAAAAATCAATGCCTATCATCAACGGCTCAACCTGTTTCTGAAAACCATCAGCAATTATCTTCCTTTAGTCCGGTTAATCCACGATCAATCTTTCCGTTCCCCTTATCTTCAGAAAATAAGACACAGCTTGTTTACCCCGGAGAGTAATTCCCTGCAAGCTTTGACTCAACTTCACCGGATACAGAACAGTCTCGACCAACGGGGTAACATTGTCATCACTTTCATTTTAAACGGACTATACCTCAAAGATTTCCATACCCTGCTCCGTCTGGATCACTGGAGAAAGAAATATGGACCTGACATCGAAACCTGGACAGACGTCCTTAGTGAAGCCGATGCCTTGATCAGCATGGCCAATTATCGTTTCAACCATCCTGCTTATTGCCTCCCGGTCATCTGTCAGGATCGATTATTAGACACCGAAGAAATAGGACATCCTTTACTAAAAAGCGAACGAAACGTCACCAATGATTTCAGTATCCGCTCCTTACACCAAATCGCCATTGTCACCGGAGCCAATATGGCCGGTAAAAGTACCTTTTTGCGTACAATCGGGGTAAATCTGATTTTAGCTCAATCCGGGAATGTCGTTTGCAGCCGCTATTTTGCTTTTCAGCCCATGACGCTTTTCACCAGTATGCGGACTACCGATAGTCTGTCTAAAGACACTTCCTACTTCCACGCAGAGCTTCTCCGGCTTCAACAACTAGTTAACATCGCACAGCAGGAAGACAAAGTATTCATCATTTTGGACGAAATGCTGAAAGGAACAAATTCGGTGGATAAATTAAACGGTTCATTGGCTTTCTTAAAAAGGATACTCTCTTACCCTATCTCCGGCCTCGTTGCAACCCACGATTTGGCTTTAGGAGAACTGGCTGACGATTTCCCGGAACATTTTTTCAACGTCTGCTTCGAGATTGTCCATTCCGGTAGTCAAATTACGTACGATTACAAACTTCATCCCGGTATCAGTAGTAATATGAACGCCAGTATCCTTTTAAAACAAATGGGCTTGATATAATTATCCCCTTATCAGGTAAAGTAAACAGCAGCTTCTGCAGGAAACCTTTACCGGACCATTTTCAACCAATTCCTGATTATTCCAGACCCACAATCCGAGATGTAAGACTCCGGATGAAACTGGATACCATGGATAGGTAATTCAGTATGATAAAAAGACATGATATGACCTTGTTCATCTATTGAGCTGGTAATCAATTCTCCGGGCATTGTTTCGGGATCGATCACCCAGGAATGATAGCGGCCCACTTGAATCGGATCGGCCAAATCTTCGAACAGGGGATCGTGTTCATCTACCTTCTTCAAAACACTGCGATGTCCATGCAAAGGGCGAGATAAATTATATAACGAAGCTCCGAATGTCTCTGCAATCGCCTGATGTCCCAAACAAATGCCCAATATCGGATGAGTATACTTACAGAATTCGATCAGTTTTAACAGTTCCCCGGCTTCGGCCGGAATACCCGGTCCTGGCGACAAAAGAATCCCTCCATAATCCCCTAAGCCAGAAAAATCGATCTTATCATTACGGACTATATCATAACCAACAGGAACAACAGCTTCCCGAAGCAACTGAATCACATTGTATACAAACGAATCGTAATTATCGATAACGAGCACTTTTTTCATGAATACAAAAATAACAAATAAAATAGATTTATTTCGCAACATGCTGCAATCCGAATTATCTTTGCCACGGATTTTATAACACAAAGATGAAAGCAGAAATTGTACGGGAAGAGATGAACCGTTGTGGTAGAGCCGGCATTCCTTTCCTATTTGGAGTAGATTTCGAGGGTATCCATGGATTTTTCGTCGAAAAGCCCTTAAGTGATCCATCCGTTTATTTTACGATCGGAACCATCGGTCATTATAAAACGCCCCTTTCCCCTATTCCGGAACCTCGTATAAAAATTCTTCACAGTAGCTTTGAAACATACCAGGAAAAATTCAGGATCGTACATCAAGGCCTGTCACGCGGGGATAGTTTTTTGCTCAACCTGACCGAAAGAACCCCCATCGAAACCAATCTCACTTTAGAACAAATCTTTTATCACAGTCAGGCCCGCTATAAACTTTTACTTCCTGACCGATTGGTTTGCTTTTCTCCCGAAAGCTTCGTCCGGATCGAAAATAATGAGATCCTATCTTACCCGATGAAGGGAACCATCGATGCCACTTTACCCGACGCAGAAAACCGCTTGCTTCAAAATCATAAAGAAACATGCGAACATTATACGATCGTCGATCTCATCCGGAACGATCTGAATATTGTAGCCACTCGTGTACAAGTGAAACGCTTTCGTTACGTAGAAAAGATTCACACTTCCCAGGGTGAGATATTACAAACCAGCTCGGAAATCAGCGGGCAATTACCCGACGGATGGCAAAACGAATTGGGAACACTTTTATTCAAGCTATTACCCGCCGGTTCTATTTCGGGTGCCCCTAAAGCAGCAACCCAAAAGCTGATCCGTCAAGCCGAAGGATTGCCCAGGGGATATTATTCAGGAGTATTCGGTTATTTCGACGGCCAAACGCTCGATAGTGCCGTACTGATCCGATTTATAGAGAAAGTAGATAACCGGTATTACTTCCGCAGTGGCGGTGGTATTACGGTCAATAGTCAGGCAAAAGAAGAATATCAGGAAATACTCGAAAAAATTTACTTACCCATCCAGAAATAGAAATAAAATAATGATAAAAAACGCCTTTATAGAAAGTCTGAAAATTGTCGACGGCCGTTTCATACATCCCGAACTTCACTGGCAACGTATAACCGACACCCAGCGGGTACATTTCGGGAACAGTACCTTCCTTCCTTTATCCTCCGAATCAATACCGCCAGACAAGCGTCTCGGTACCCTAAAATGCCGCATCATTTACGATCAGGAAATCAGAAAAATCGATTTCGAAACCTACTCTCCCCGCCGGGTTCATACTTTAAAACTTGTCGACGGCAGCAGCATCGATTATACTTTTAAATATGCAGATCGGGATAAACTGATCCAATTGCAGCAATCTAAAGGAACATGCGACGAAATCCTGATTTATCAAAACGGTAGGATCACCGATACCAGTTACAGTAATGTCGTTTTTTACGATGGAAACCAATACATTACCCCTTCTACTTATTTACTCAATGGCACGAAACGTCGTTATCTTCTCGAAAGAGGCATCATAAAAGAACAGGATATCGGCCTCGGAGACCTCCCCCGATTCCGGTATCTCTTTCTGATCAATGCAATGCTGGATTTGGAAGACAACATTCAAGTGAAAATCCGGGATATTTCATAAAGTTATTTATATACATATTTACACTAAATGCAGAATTAGTAACGAACTAAACCTACCACTTTTACCGTCGATAATTTTCACTCCTGCCGGTAAAGTCACCCCTCCCACCTACCTGATGAATACGAATCAAGACGATTCCCGATGGATAACTAACAGAAAAGGACGAGCTGCGATCGGAATTTCACCTCAAAGAAAGGGACGTTTTAATTGGAATACAATAAGTTTTGATAGATTTTGATTGATGTATACGTAATAGATTGAAAATAATTGTTTTAAAAAAAGAAAAATAATTATCTTTGTCCAGCTAAAGAGATATTTTTTTATCCAATTAAAACGTCCGTTTATGAAAGATCAAATGTTCTTTATCTTTACGATTTTATATCTCACATGTTCTGCCTGGATCACCGACCATAAAGCTCCTTTCTGTTCCGTCGACAAAGGAACACAACTTCTTTACCAAATCGACAGTGAACAGGCAGAGAGGTACTATTTCCAACAGACGACAGAAAAGATCGAAAACACTGATTCGCTGTCAGTCATTCACTATACAGGAACCCTTTGGGATAAAAAACGAACTGTGGTCATTCCCTCTTTTTCATTTACCACTTCCTGTGTACAAAAGCATGTGAATACTTATCTGCCCAATTTTATTCACATCCGGAAAAACGAGACCTGCCAATTCACCGGCCCGGGCTTCTTACTTCCCGGTTCACTCTCTGTCGGACAACACCTCGAAGACGGATATATGACCATCCAACAAAGCAGTCTGCAAACCCGAATAAGTCAAAAGAACCGGGTTGTAACGGCTCAAACCCGTATAAAAGTACCAGCAGGAGATTTTATTTGTTATAAAATCGAATCTAACCTACAGACCACTTGTTTAGGTATAACGACACGTTATAAAATTTCTACCTGGTATGCCCAAGGAATAGGCATCATCAAATCTGAAATTTATCGGGAAAACAAAAAGTTAATCGGCAGGCAACTTTTGCTGTCCATAAAAAATAAATAACTATTACAAAACGATTCGATCTTCTTGCAAGGACATCAGTAATCCGATTACCTCAGAATAATTTTTAGTACCGCTACTCACCTGATTCCCTTTCAGGTAAGCATTGTACACTTGATGTTGTATTTGTCCCATACCGGGATTATATTTTTCACGCCAATATAATAGATGGCTATTATACAATTCTACTATTTCAGGTCGGATCCGTTTTACAATTTCCTGGTACTGCTCTTCTGTAAGTAATCTCCGGGCATTGTTTACCACATAGCCCAGCATAGAGAAATAACCGCTGAAACGAATAGCAGGTTCCTGAGCAGCAGAAGTAACCAGATAGGCGTATAAATTGGCTTCGGCTTCACTGGTGATCCCGAGACGATGAGCCAACTCATGAGCATAAGTAAAAGGATACTCGACACTCAATAACTCCTGATTCAAATTGAATTCAGTAAAGAAAGGCCCCATATATCCTGTCACAGCCACCCGGGACATCAACCGACTCCACAACATCGGCTTTACCCGTAAAAATTTTCCAGGTTCAACTAAACCGAAACGGGAAGCCATCTTTCCATATCCTTCCTGTATAACTCCGGCAACAGGAATTTTACTCATCGGGCCGGCCGTCGTATATCGCTCCAAATACCAGCCCGAAAGCGTATCTCCTGCCTTACTGTAACTCTCGTTCAGTTTGCCGACATATCCCGTTAGAAAATCCTGAAATTTTTCTGCCGAAAATGCTGCTTTAGCTATACCGGTACGCTCGTAAAAAGGGAAACGGAAATAATTCAATCCCCAGGCAAAATAAAACCAAATATATACCCACATCAGGACACGTATGATCGTCCCGACTGTTTTTTTCGCCCCTTTTCTTTTCCGCCAGGCATAAAAAGGATAAATCAAAATCCACAGACAAGTACCGACGATAAAACAATCGCCCACAGAAAAAGGAAATAAAGAAGAAAAAGCAGAGAGCAAAGTCGAAATAAAGGGATAAAACAGGCAGGCATACGCCTCGGCCCAAGACGGTATCATGCGGAATATACCGATCATTGCTATCAGAAACAGAGGGATACCCCAGCTAAATCCATATTTTTTCTTCATTTTCATAGCTACTTGAATTCAAGACAAAGATCTTTATATTTTTTCTTAAAAACTCATAAATCATTGTATTTTTGTTTTTTATAAAAAACAGGAAAGATTACAAAAGTTTTATTAGTTAATTTCAGGTATCGTAGTCTTGTAACTAAACACCGACCGACCATTTTAGTGCGCGTCTCAGTAATTATCAGGCGAATAGAAAAAATAGCCTACTTCCCTAAATTATTTCAGAAAATTAAAATAAATCATTTCTATTTTAAAGTAAGCATTTTCATATATTTGTTACAACAGAAAAGTTTCGAACAGAAATAGATATTAATTATTATAAAACGCACATAGAGATGTTGTTACCTTTTGTTATCTCCCACGAACTACCCCTGACTGATCCGGTATTGAAATTTTTATTGATACTGGTAATTATTTTATCAGCCCCTTTGCTCCTCAACAAACTGAAAATTCCTCATTTATTGGGATTGATTATAGCGGGTGCGATTATCGGGCCTAACGGCCTTAACCTGGTTCTTCGGGATAGTAGTATTATTCTATCGGGTACAGCAGGTTTGTTGTACATCATGTTTTTGGCCGGCCTGGAAATCGACATGGGGGATTTTAAGAAAAATAGTGGCCGGAGTTTCGTTTTCGGTATGTATACGTTCTTGATTCCGATGGCTTTGGGAATCGTTGCCGGCCTTTACGTACTTCATTTTTCTATGGAAACCTCCATCCTATTGGCCAGTATGTTCGCTTCACATACTTTAATCGCCTACCCGATTATCAGTAAATTAGGAATCACGAAAGATAAATCGGTTACGATAACCGTCGGAGGCACTATGATTACCGATATGCTGGCATTACTTGTTTTAACAGTAATCGTAGGCATGGCAACCGGTGTCATTGGAGAACATTTCTGGACCCGATTGAGTATATCGATCGTCATATTCGTTTTATTTGTAGTAATCGCATTTCCTATTGCCGGACGTTGGTTTTTCAAGCATGTACAGGACAGCATATCACAATATATTTTCGTTTTGGTCATGGTTTTTCTGGGTGCTTATCTGGCCGAACTAGCCGGTATCGAATCGATTATCGGTTCATTCCTGGCCGGTCTGTCCCTCAACCGGTTGATTCCCCGGAGTTCTCCGCTGATGCACCGGGTAGAGTTTATCGGTAACTCGATTTTTATCCCTTTCTTTCTGATCGGAGTAGGTATGTTGATCGATTACCGGGCTTTTTTCACCAGCTTCGATACAATTAAAGTCGGTATTGTCATGATCATTGTCGCCACAATAGCTAAATATGCTGCAGCTTGGCTGACTCAAAAAACTTTCCGTATGTCCGTCGACCAGCGAAGAATCATTTTCGGGCTGAGTAATGCCCAGGCTGCAGCAACGCTGGCTGCCGTCATGGTGGGATATAACGTCATTCTCGGTCAAACCCCCGAAGGCGAACCAATCCGTCTCTTAAATGAAAGCGTATTGAACGGCACGATCCTGATGATCCTGGTTACCTGTACAATGGCTTCCTTCTCTGCTCAAAGAGGGGCTCATAATCTGGCAGCCACGGCTTCATCCGAAACCGATGAAACAGGAGACCACAAAGAACGTATTCTAATCCCGCTGAGTAACGAAGACACGGCAGAAGAATTGGTGAATCTCAGTTTGGCTACTAAATCGAAAAAGAATACTCATCATTTATATGCGCTGAATATTCTGGACAATAAAGTTTCAGGAGACGACCAGCAATTGAAGAAATCCCGGCGTCTGCTGGAAAATGCAGCCTTAACGGCAGCAGCGACAGATACCCATCTTCAGGAATTGCAACGCTATGACCTGAATGTAACGAACGCCATATTAAGTGTGATCCTCGAACACCGTATCACTGACCTGGTATTGGGACTACACAAAGAAAAGGGAATACCCAGTTCTTTTTTGGGAAGAATCACGGAAGGTATCCTGGATTACAGCGATGTTACTACGTTGATATATAAACCAGCACAACCCCTCTCTACCATGAAGCGCCATCTGGTAGTCATCCCTGTTCAAGCCGAAAAAGAGGCCGGATTTCCCCAATGGGTTGCCCGGGTGTGGAACGTTATTCAGAATACCGGGGCCAAAGCCATATTTTACGGTTCTTCGGATACCCTCGGCCGCCTCAAAACATTGCTTGGGAAACGAGGAGGGGAAATGGAATTTACCGAATTCAGCGATTGGGAAGATTTTCTGATTGTATTCCGGGATGTTCACAAAGACGATAATTTATGGATCGTAATGAGCCGCCACAATGGTATCTCTTTTAATCCCAGCATGAATCGTATCCCGGGTTATCTGAACAAATATTTCCAACAGAATAGTTTTATACTGGTATATCCTCTACAGGCCAATGCCTCTGCCAACAGATACCTGACCTAAAAGGCTCCGGATCAGCTTGTCGGATCAGGAGCCCGAATAGTGAAACTGATCGTTGAAAATAACCCCTGAAAAACTACCGTTTTCATGTCGGTCTGCCGGTACCGGCAGACCGACATGTGCCAAATAAACCGCCATCCCCAAAGTTTTCATATAAGTCGACTTCCCTGCCATGTTAGGACCTGTCAGAAAACATACGTCCCGACGGGGCATATTCTGTCACTGTTTCCGAAGCCCAACGATATAATTCAACAGTTTCCCCAGCATTTTCATATATCCGATTGCGATATGCATTACTTCCTGGTAGGCATGAGCGGTCAACAATTTACCAGATCGAAGCCCGTTTTTCCGGTGCCAGATACATCGGATCTCCTTCCTGTATACCGAAAGCTTCATTCCAGCCGTTTATATGTGGCAGAGCGGCATTCACTCTCCAACGTCCTAAAGAGTGAACATCCATCTGAGTCAACAAACGAATCTGTTCATCGCGGATATTTCCTGCCCATACATTTGCATAAGCCAAATAAAAACGCTGTTCGGGGGTAAAACCCTCTACAATCCCTAGCGGCTGATCCTTCATTGCATGATGAAATGCCTGGAAAGACACTTGCAATCCGCCATGGTCCGCAATATTTTCACCCAAGGTCAACTGTCCGTTGGCATGAAGTCCGGGCAAGACCTCTATCCGATCGAACCAATCGACCAACACTTTAGCTCTCTCTTCAAAATTTTTCGAATCCTCGGCAGTCCACCAATCTTTCAAATTACCGTCTTTATCGTACTGACGCCCCTGATCGTCGAATCCGTGTGTCATCTCATGTCCGATGACCACTCCGATCGCACCATAATTAAAAGCATCGTCAGCATTCATATCGAAGAAAGGATACTGTAAAATACCTGCCGGAAAACAAATTTCATTGGTGGTCGGATTGTAATAGGCATTTACAGTCTGAGGAGTCATCAGCCATTCGGTCTTATCGACAGGCTTGCCGGCTTTCGTCAGCATATAATCGAATTCAAATTCGTTAGACCGTAAAATATTAGCCCAATAGGAATCGTTTTTAATTTCCAAAGCGGCATAATCTCTCCAGCTATCCGGATAGCCGACTTTAACATATATGGCCGCCAATTTTTCCAACGCTTTGGCTTTTGTTTCATCGCTCATCCAAGTCAGTTCCTGAATACGTTCCCCCAAAGCTTTCCGAAGGTTACCTACCAGTTTCACCATCCGTTCTTTGGCAGCAGCAGGAAAATATTTCTCGACATACATCTGTCCGACAGCTTCTCCCATAGCCCCGTCTACAGCAGCGACAGCTCTTTTCCAGCGCGGTTTCATTTCCTTCACACCCGAAAGTACCTTTCCATTAAATTCAAAATGTTCTGCAACAAAATCGTCACTCAAATAGGGAGCGGCTGCATCGATCACTTTCCATTCCAAATAAGCTTGCTGGACTTTCAGGTCGGTATTGTTCAAAATACGAGCCACCTCTTTAACAGGCTCGGGTTGGCCCAAATTCAATTCCGTAATCCCCTGCAACCCCAATGTAGCGAAATAAACCTCCCAATCTATTCCGGGAATTTCTTTTTTTAATTCTTCTACCGACATTTTATGATAATTGGCATGAGGATCCCGCATTTTTACTTTTTCATAGGCAGCTTCGGCCAATCGGGTTTCTATAGCCATAACGTCGGCAGCAGCCTGCCGGGCTTCTTTTTCTTCCCAACCGGCCAACTCGAACATCTTCACGATGTGTTCCTGATACTTGGTACGGATCTCTTTACTGTGCTCATCTTCCTTCAGATAATAATCCCGATCACCCAGCCCCAGACCTCCCTGATAGGTCTGCACCAGATTCATGCTGCTGTTCATATCGTCCGGACCGATATAAATACCAAAATAAGGTCCAAAACCTTGACGGGTCATTTCAGCCACCAAAGTCACCATTTCCTTCGGAGTTTTTACAGCCTTTATTTTTTCCAATACCGGCTGGATAGGAGTACTTCCGTCTCCATTGAGCTTGACGGTATCCATAGCCATATTATACAAATCACCGATTTTCCGGGCAACACTTCCCGGTTCGGGCTTCTTAGCTGCCAGTTCTTCGATCAACCCTTGCATCTGCTTCCGGTTATTCTCAGCCAGCAGATCGAAAGAGCCGAACCGTCCATACTCATCGGTCAAAGGGTGTGCCTGCATCCATCCACCACAGGCGAATTGATAGAAATCCTGATTAGGAGTTACCGATCTATCCAGATTAGCAACATCAATCCCTCCGGTTTGGGTAGCTGCTTTCTTGTCGTTACAAGCGGCTACACTTAAAGCCAGAGCTAAAATTGGAAAATAAAATTTTGTGTTCATTATAAATTCACTATAAATTACTTAAATCCTAACCGATGATCTTCCGTATAACTTTCTTATACCGATCATCCTATTTAAAACGAAACGCAAAAATAAAAATTAATACCTCAATCCAATCAGAAAACGACACAAAATATACCCACCGTTCCCCCTAACTGTACCGATCCTCATCGTTCGGCAACCATTCAGCTTACAAACCACTTCCCCCTTTTAGACAAAGGGATCACCGATTTTATACCAACCTGTTTTTCAATTCAGAGGGTAATTCGGGCATAGCACCGTGTCGGGTACACACATAGGCAGAAACCTCTACCGCCAATTGATGGGCTTCGTGTACAGAACGTTCTTTCAGAATAGCCGAACAAAAAGCTGCCGTAAAAGAATCTCCTGCTCCGACGGTATCGGCCACCTTAACTTTAGGAGTCTCTACAAATGAAACTGCACCGGGGCTAAAGACGTAACTTCCGTTGATCCCGCAGGTAAGAATTAACATTTTCAGGTTATATTTCCCAAGCAATATCCAGCATTTATCTTCGAGATCGATCCCCGGATATCCGAACATCCGGCTAATCGTTATCAATTCCTCATCGTTCAATTTCAGAATATTACACCGCTCGAACGATCTACAAAGCACTTCCTGAGAATAAAAACCCTGACGGAGATTGATATCGAAGATCTTATAGGAATTTTCCTCAGGCATCGCATCGAGAAAACGGTTAATTGCCGCACGCGACACTTCGTCACGCTGTGCTAACGATCCGAAACAAATCGCCCGGGATTGGCGTGCCAGCGTTTCTAATCCGGGAGTAAAGGGAATATTGTCCCAGGCCACTTTTTCCTTTATCTCGTAACCCGGAATTCCGTTCTCATCCAGTTGTACCTGTACCGTCCCCGTCGGATAGGGAACCCGTTGAATGAAATATTTCAATTGTTTATCGTCAAAACTTTCCAGGATCTCGTCTCCCAGCCGATCATCCCCGACAGCACTAATAACCCGGCTATCGAACCCGAACTGAGAAGCATGGTAAGCAAAATTAGCCGGAGCTCCGCCTAGTTGTTTACCTTCCGGGAGCATATCCCACAGGACCTCTCCCATTCCGACAATTGTATTATTCATAAATGATAATTATTTATCCAATTTAGATAAAATAAGCGTCAAAGCCCCATCGCCGGTCACATTACAAGCTGTCCCGAAGCTATCCTGCAAAGCAAAAATAGTCAACAACAGAGCGGTTCCGGTTTCGTCAAACCCTAATACGGAAATAACGATGCCCAGAGAAGCAATAACCGTTCCCCCAGGTACTCCCGGAGCTCCGATAGCAAAAACTCCCAGCAGAACGATGAAAAGCACCATCGTAGACATAGCCGGCAAAGCCCCGTAGAGAATCAACGATACCGTCATGACAAAGAACACTTCGGTCAATATAGAACCACATAAATGAATGTTAGCAAACAAAGGAACGGCAAAATCGACCACTTCTCCTTTGAGTACAGGACTTTTTTTGGCAGATTTAAGCGCAACCGGTAAAGTAGCCGCCGATGACATCGTTCCCACTGCTGTCAGATAAGCCGGACCATAATACCGTACCACCTGCCAGGGATTTTTCCCGGAAAACACACCCGCAGACAGATATAAAAAGAACAACCAAATAAAATGCGCGGTCAAAACGATTCCCATTACATTCAGAAAGACCGGCAATTGACGGGTGATAGATCCCTCATAACTCAAGGCACAAAAATTTGCAGCAATAAAAAAAGGCAAAATCGGAATCAGAATCCGATTGATCAGCAGTAATACCATTTTTTGGAAATTGTCCAAAATAGTCTCAAATATCTGAGATTTTGTCCAAACAGTAGCCAAGCCAACCATAATGGCCACCACCAAAGCCGTCATCACACTCATCACCGGAGGAATATCCAGTTTAAAAACCAGTTCCGGAATTTCTTTCAACCCCTCGGTAGCCGGACTAATAGTCAGTAACGGGATCAGCCAATAGCCTAAAAACATGGCCATAAAAGCAGCTCCGACAGACGAAAGATAAGCCAATCCTAATGCCCATCCCAGCATCCGTGAAGCATTCCCTTTCATTTTTGCGATAGAAGAAGATATAAAAGCCAGAATAATCAAGGGTACCATAAAGAAAATAAGCTGTCCCAAAATATATTTCAGGGTGACAACGACATTCATAAACCCTTCCCCTACGACAAAACCTAATAAAATACCGGCAATAACAGCCAACACCAATTTAATAATGGTACTGGATAAAATCTTTTTCAGCATAGCTCGAAATCTAAAATAAATTCAAATATAGGAAACTTTAACGAAAAAACAAGGACAAAGTTTTAGAGAAGAGCCATAATTTCCCTTTCAGTTATTTCACTGCTTTCAAAAGACCCGAATAACTAGAATTACACCTTAATCAGAATCCCGCATTGATTTGAGTAATTGCCTTTCCGATCGCTTCGGAATACATATTCACTAATTCGGCCAAATTCATACAAGTGTAGGCTACGATTACAGTAATGATAATCATTAACAGAATCTGGATCAATAATTGGTTACCTCGCGTTCTCATGACTTTTATTATTAAGAGATGACTAAATTATTTTCTTGTCCTAAAGTTAGAAAATTATTTTCAATTTAACAAGAATTTAACACACAAAATACATTTTTTCAGTAAAAATTTTTCGATTCATCGGTTCCCTGTAAAACGCTTCCGGTTTCTATTCTCTTTTTAAGGTTTTTCACTATCTTTACGCCGGTAAGATATGCCCCGAAGGCAAAATTTATGTTTGCCTCCCGGTGTCTCAATCTTTGACCAACAAATTTAAATGCCATGATTAAACACATTGTACTTTTCAAATTGGAAGAAAGTGAGCATAAAAACGTCCGGTTACAGGAAATCAGGGACCGTCTGGAAGCTTTGGTACAAGTGATTCCTGAATTAAAAGAAATGCAGGTAGGTATCAATGTCAACCCGGAAGAAAAATGGGATTTCAGTCTGGAAGCAGTAGTAGCCGATCTTCACGCTCTGGAGGTATATGCCAACCACCCGGCCCATCAGGAAATCGTCAAAACTTTAATCGCACCGGTCAAAGTGGACAGGGCGTGTGTCGATTACCGGTTCTGATCGATCTTATATCCGGTAATACTTTACCGCGTGTGCTTGCTCAACCACGTAAAAAACAAGAATTATGCAAAAAACAGTATCTCTCCCCTTCATGTTATTGGGGATTTTATTCAATGTATGTTTAGTAGCTTCCAATCTACTGGAAACCAAAGTAATTCAATTGGGTCCCATTACGGCTACTGCAGGGTTGATTGTATTTCCGATTTCTTATATTATCAACGACTGTATCGCTGAGGTTTGGGGATTCAAAAAAGCCAGGCTCATTATCTGGAGTGGTTTCGCCATGAATTTTCTAACCATCGGTTTTGCGCGTCTGGCTATTACTTTGCCTGCAGCACCTTTTTGGGAGGGAGAAGAAAGTTTCAATTTCATATTCGGTCTGGCCCCACGGATAGCTATTGCCAGTCTGTTGGCTTTTCTACTCGGATCGTTTCTCAATGCCTATATCATGAGCAAAATGAAGGTAGCTACCCAGGGGAAATATTTTTCTCTCAGGGCTATTTTATCCACGATTGCCGGGGAGAGTGCCGACTCACTGCTCTTCTTTCCACTCGCTTTCGGAGGACTGATTCCTGTTCAAGCTTTACTGGTTATGATAGCCACACAAGCTCTTTTGAAATCCCTCTATGAAGTGATCATACTTCCGGTCACGATCCGGGTAGTAAAATACATCAAAAAGATCGACCAAACGGATGTCTACGACAAAGATATTTCCTACAATATCATAAAAATCAAGGACCTTTAAAACAGGTCCTTGTACGGCTATCCTTTTTTCAAAAAACGCAAGCCCGTCGCAACCAGCATATCGATTCCGACCCGTATAGCCCGCTCGTCGGGTGCCATTCCCGGATTATGCAAAGGACACATTTCCTCTGCTTCCGGTGGCCGCACCCCCAAAGTCCAGAAAACACCCGGCAATTCCTGCAAATAAATAGCAAAGTCTTCCCCTAAAGTCAAGGGTTCCGATTCGACGATCTGCCGCAAGTGCGGCAAGCCTGCCGCCAGCTTCTTCACTTCCTTTGTCAATACCGGATCATTGACCAACGGAGGTAATCCATTCCAAGGCATATCGGGTACAAAACGACAACCGTATAAATCACAAATAGCCGGAGATTTCTCATCGATCAATTCAAAAATCCGGTGCCTCAACGCATTATCATGTGTACGCACCGTGCCCATCACCTCTACCCGATCCGGTATCACATTATTGGCTGTTCCCCCATGAATAGAAGTAATCGAAAGCACTGCCGGGATGAGAGGATTACGGAACTTAGTAATAATAGTCTGATAAAACTGGATCAGGGCCGTAGCTGCCAAAATAGGATCGGACCCCAGCTGAGGCATGGCCGCATGTGTCCCTTTTCCTTCCACTGCAAAAATAATATTATCGGAAGAAGCAAAAAAGGCTCCCGGACGTATACCGATCTGTCCAACCGGTAATCCGGGAAATACATGCTGACCGAATATGGCTTTCGGTACGGGAGGTTCCAGCAAATGAGGCAATAATAATCTTGCTCCTCCGGGACGTTTTTCTTCACTCGGTTGAAAAACAAGTTTCAGGGTCCCACCCAACTCTGACTCTTTACTTTTAAAAATAATAGCCGCCCCCAATAACATGGCAGTATGCATATCATGTCCACAAGCGTGCATCAGCCCGGGAGTCTCCGAACAATAAGGTAATCCGGTATCTTCCTGTACCCGCAGCGCATCCATGTCAGCCCGTAAAGCGACACAATCGGCTCCTTCACCCAAAGTGGCTATAATTCCTGTCCCGTAAGTTTTATAAGGTATTTTATATTCCTTCAGTACGTCGATGACAAAAGCTTGCGTCTGAAATTCCTGGGTAGAAACTTCGGGATGCCGGTGCAACCAACGCCGGAATAAAATAGCCTGCTTATAAATTTCTTCTGAATCCATCGGTTTAAATTTATCGGTACGATAAATTTCAGTTTATAAAATCTGTGACAAAAGTATATATAAATCGCAAATTTTTAATTTTAAACATCCAGGTTATTTTTAGGAAACTTCATTTACCAATGTCTTTCCATCGATAAAATCCTGTATATTTTGCAAGGTAGTCTCTGCAATATTGTGCATTGCTTCCCGGGTAAAAAATCCCTGATGTGAGGTAACGATGACATTATTGAACGAGAGTAAACGGGCCAGGACATCATCATCGATAATTTTATCCGATTGATCTTCATAAAAATACCCCTCTTCTTCTTCATAAACATCCAATCCGGCAGCTGCTATTTTTTTACTTTTCAACCCTTCGATCAAGGCATTGGTATGGATCAATTGTCCCCGACTCGTATTTATGATTATCGTGCCTTCTTTCATTTTAGCGATAGACTGTGCGTCGATCATGTTTTTGGTCTGATCAGTCAGGGGAACATGCAAAGAAATCATGTCTGCTTGTGCATACAGACTATCCAATGAAACATAAGAGATCCCGACCTCCCGGGCATATTTTTCATCCGGATAAAGATCATAAGCCACTACTTTCATACCGAACCCCTGCAAAATCCGGATCAGAATCCGTGCAATCTTCCCAGTCCCGATAATTCCGGCTGTTTTCCCATTCATATCGAATCCCATCAGGCCATGTAAAGCGAAATTACCATCCCGGGTACGCCAATAAGCCCGATGAATTTTCCGGTTCAAAGCCAACATCAGTGCAACAGCATGTTCGGCAACTGCATAAGGAGAGTAAGCAGGTACCCGAACCACTTTCAATTTATCTTTAGCAGCAGCCAAATCTACATTATTATATCCGGCAGCCCTTAAAGCGATCAGTTTGACCCCGTAACCGGCCATTTGCTCAATAATTGCGGTATCCGCCGTGTCATGCACAAAAATACAGATCGCATCCATTCCTTGGGTCAAGACCACATTATTCCGGTTCAACTGCCCTTTGTGGTACAGAATCTCAAAACCATATTTTTCATTCACCTCATCAAACGAAGCCCTGTCATAAGGTTTTGTATCAAAAAATGCAATTTTAAAAGCCATATCTCTTCATTTTAAAATTAAAACAACCTCCTGTCATCTATTTATTACATTATTTACGAAAAATAAAAATATCTGTTATCTTTGTCACTTGTTAGTAATCATACCCATTTATAAGTGATACTTATACCCGATCAGTCATTTCATTTTCTTTAAAGATGGGGCATTTTACATCTCTCAAACGTTATCTTAACATTTCTTACATTTCTCAAATCCAATTTTTATCAAATATTCTTAATACCCGGAAATATTTGAAAGAATTAGCACGAATTATGTATAAGGGAAAGAGTGCAAAAATAAATTTATAATAATACGCAATATGAAAATTGAAAAATTGAAAATGACTCGAATGCATAACTTATTCATCATTGCCTTGAGTGCAATGTGTGTCGCATGTGGAGGAAAAAATCAGGGAAGACAACAAACGGTTCCCGAATTTGCAGTAATCACTTTACAGCCCGAAACGGTAAAATTGACCTCTGCTTATCCGGCAACTTTCAAAGGACGCCAGGATGTCGAGATCCGTCCGAATGTAAGTGGTTTTATTACGAAACTATGTGTAGACGAAGGCTCGAGTGTCCAAAAAGGCCAAACCTTATTTGTTATCGATCCTGTTCAATACGAAGAAGCTGTCAACGTAGCAAAAGCTGCTGTAGAAGTAGCTAAAGCCAATGTTGCGACCGCAGAATTGACGGCCAAAAACAAGCGGCAACTCGAACAAAAGAATATTATCAGTAAATTCGATCTTCAGACAGCAGAGAATGCGCTGGCTTCCAGCGAGGCAGCCCTGGCTCAGGCGAAGGCACAGCTGACCAACGCCGAAAAAAATCTCTCCTATACGCAAGTCACAAGTCCCGTCAACGGAGTCATGGGAAAAGTACCTTTCCGGGTCGGTTCCCTGGTCAGTCCGAGTATGACGACTCCGCTCACAACGGTTTCCGATATTTCAGAAATGTATGCTTATTTTTCTATGACTGAAAAACAATTACTCGACCTGATCCGTCAGGACAGCACTTCCAGTAAGATTTTGGAAAAAATGCCTCCGGTATCTTTAACCACCGCAGACGGCCGTCCTTATTCCCAGCAAGGAAAAATCGAGACAATCAGTGAAGTAATCGACCAAACAACCGGATCGGTAAGCGTACGTGCCACCTTCAGCAACCCTCAACGTCTATTGAGAAGCGGAGGCACCGGTTCCGTTATCATTCCTTCCCAACTTCAGAATGTGTTGGTGGTACCTCAAAAAGCCACCTACGAACTTCAGGATAAACGTTTTGTGTTTGTCGTAGATGCCGACTCGAAGGTAAAAAATACTGAAGTCGAAGTATTCAAATTGGATGACGGTAAAAATTTCGTCGTTACTTCGGGATTAAATCCGGGAGACAGAATCGTTATCGAAGGAGTAGGAACGCTCCGGGACGGCACCCAGATCCAACCGATCACTCCTGAGGCTGCAGCTGCCAAAATCAAAGCTGCCACCCAACCTGTGAATAAATAATCTGCTTTAAAGCTTAAGAAAATGAAATTAGATCGATTTATTAACCGTCCGGTACTTTCAACGGTAATTTCCATTGTCGTCGTTATATTGGGTATATTAGGACTTGTATCCTTACCTGTATCGCAGTATCCGGATATCGCCCCTCCAACCATCCGGGTCACCACAACCTATACCGGGGCCAATGCACAGACTATTCTGAACAGTGTTATCGCTCCGCTGGAAGAGCAAATCAACGGTGTGGAGGACATGATGTATATGAGTTCCACAGCGACCAATACCGGAGAAGCCAGCATAGAAGTTTATTTTAAGCAGGGTACCGACCCCGATATGGCTGCAGTAAATGTGCAAAACCGGGTAGCTAAAGCCCAGGGATTCCTTCCCGCCGAAGTCACCCAGGTAGGAGTCATCACCCAAAAACGGCAATCCAGTATGCTGCTAGGTTTTTCTTTCTATAGTTCCGACGATAAATACGATAACGAATTTCTGGAGAACTACATGAACATCAACATTATCCCTGAAATTAAACGTATTCAGGGGGTTGGAGACGCCATGGTGATGGGAACCGACTATTCGATGCGTATCTGGTTGAAACCGGATGTTATGGCCCAATACAAACTGATGCCCAGTGATGTATCGGTTGCTTTAGCAGAACAAAACATCGAAGCTGCTCCGGGACAATTCGGAGAACGGGGTAATCAGTCCTTTCAATATGTCATGAAATACAAGGGGCGTTTACAAACGCAGGAAGAATTTGAAAATATCGTTATCCGGGCTACCTCCGACGGAGAAATTTTGCGTTTGAAAGATATTGCAACAGTCGAATTAGGCCGGTTGACTTATGGTTTCCAGAACAATGTCAACGGACATCCGGGAGTAACCGCAATCATTTTCCAAACGGCAGGATCCAATGCTACGACCATCATCCAGGACATTCAGGAATACCTTAAAAAAGTGGAACCGACCTTACCTCCCGGAGTCAAAGTCGTAGAATTGTTGAATGCCAACGACTTTTTGTTCGCTTCTATCCACGAAGTATTGAAAACCTTGCTCGAAGCATTTGTACTGGTATTTTTAGTGGTATATATTTTCTTGCAGGATTTTCGTTCCACCTTGATCCCGGCCATAGCAATCCCTGTTGCGCTGATCGGTACTTTCTTCGGTCTGTACCTGATCGGTTTCAGTGTCAATCTGCTAACCTTATGTGCCATGGTATTGGCCATTGCCATTGTTGTCGACGATGCCATTGTCGTCGTCGAGGGGGTTCATGCCAAGCTCGACCAAGGGTATAAATCGGCCCGTCTGGCTTCTATCGATGCGATGAGCGAACTGGGGGGAGCCATTGTATCCATCACCCTGGTCATGATGTCTGTATTTATTCCGGTAAGTTTTATGACAGGAACCTCAGGAACTTTCTACCGGCAGTTCGGACTCACGATGGCTATTGCTATCGGCCTATCGGCAATCAATGCCTTAACGTTAAGTCCTGCATTGTGTGCTATATTTTTACATCCCCACGATAAAAACGGAGAGAAGAAAAAGACTTCTCTGATCGAACGTTTCCACATCGCATTCAATGCCGCTTATGATGTTACCCTGAAAAAGTACGAACGAGGAATCACATTCTTTATCCGTCGTAAATTTTTATCATTTGCCATCGTTATAGCGACTATCGTCGTTATGATCTTCCTGATGAACATCACTCCTACCGGATTGGTTCCCAATGAAGATACCGGAACCATTTTCGCCGTAGTCGATATGGCACCGGGTACCGCCCAGGAGAGAACCGAAGCCGTTATGGAACAGGTAGACAGTTTGGTGGCAGCCAATCCGGCAGTGAAGAGCAGGACCCAGGTAACCGGTTACAGCTTCCTGGCAGGACAAGGTAACTCATACGGGACGCTGATCATAAAATTGAAAGACTGGAAAGAACGGGGTAAAGGGGAAGATGCCAATACGGTAATCGGTACCCTATATATGCAGGCTCAATCTCTGATCAAAGATGCCCGAGTATTGTTATTCGCCCCTCCGATGATCCCCGGCTACAGTGTCACCAACGGTTTCGAGTTCAACTTACAGGATAAAACCGGTGGAGATTTGAATACTTTCTATGAAGTTGCTCAGGAATTTCTGGGAAAATTGAAAGAACGGCCTGAAATCGCTACGGCTCAAACGTCTTTCAACCCCACTTTCCCTCAGTATATGATCGATATAGATGCAGCCAAATGTAAGCAAGCCGGTATCAGTCCCAACGATATCCTAACTACTTTGCAAGGCTATTACGGCGGTATATATGCATCCAATTTCAACCGTTTCGGTAAATTATACCGGGTAATGATTCAGGCAGATCCCCGTTATCGGATCAATCCGGAATCTCTGCAAAACGTCAAAATCCGGAACGGAAACGAAATGGCACCGATCAGTCAATTTATGACGCTGACAAAAGTATACGGTCCCGACAACATCAAGCGTTTCAATATGTTTACCTCCATGAGTGTGAACGGTTCGCCGGCTGACGGCTATAGTTCCGGACAGGCGATTAAAGCTATCGAAGAAGTTGCCGCCCAATCCTTGCCAACAGGGTATGGATTCGAATTTTCCGGAATGACCCGGGAAGAACAAAGTAGTAGCGGGAGTACGACAGCGATGATATTCGCACTGTGTTTCGTATTCGTCTATTTGTTGCTGAGTGCACAGTATGAAAGTTATATTCTGCCTCTGGTCGTACTGCTTTCCGTCCCCTCCGGATTGATGGGTAGTTTTATTTTCGCTCAGATCATGGGAGTAGAAAACAACATTTATATGCAAATCGCTTTGATTATGTTGATCGGTCTGTTGGCTAAAAATGCGATATTGATTACTGAATTCGCCTTAGACCGCCGGAAAACCGGTATGAGCATTACCGAAGCAGCCGTATCGGGAGCTTCTGCCCGGTTACGCCCTATCTTAATGACCTCCCTGGCTATGGTCATCGGATTGCTGCCGCTGATGTTCGCTCATGGAGTCGGAGCCAACGGTAACAGCACTTTGGGAACCGGAGCGATCGGTGGTATGTTTATCGGAATGATCTGTCAGATCTTTATTGTTCCGGCTTTGTTTGTTGTTTTCGAACATATCCAGGAAAAAGTCAAACCGCTGGAATGGCATGATACGGATAATACGGATATCGCCTCTGAAATTGAACAATATACGAAATAAGAAATACCATGAAAATACAAACGATTATATATCCTTTATGTATGGCAGCTCTACTGGGCAGCTGCCATATATACAAACCATACAGCCGTCCCGAAGTAGATACGCAAGGCTTGTACAGGGATCCTGTTTCGGTGAACGATACCCTGGTATCCGATACCGTCAATATGGCCAATCTACCCTGGGAGAAGGTTTTCACCGATCCTCAATTACAAGTGTTGATCCGCTTGGGTCTCGAAAGAAATACAGACTTGCAAACCGCTATGTTGCAGGTAAAAGAAGCTCAAGCCAGCCTGATGACTTCGCGTTTATCCTACCTTCCTTCTCTTACCCTTGCCCCCCAAGGCGGAGTGAGTAGTTTCGACCGGATGAAAGGCAGTTGGAGCTGGTCCCTGCCCGTTTCAGCAAGTTGGGAATTGGATCTTTTCGGAAAGATTCTAAATACAAAACGGGCGGCGAAAGCAGCCTTATTACGGAGTGAAGCCTATCGACAAGCTGTGCAAACCCAGGTTGTCGCTGCAATAGCCAATTATTATTACACCTTACTGATGCTCGACAAGCAGTTGCAGATCACAGAAGAAACTGCCGTATTATGGGGAGAAAATGTCGAGACCATGAAAGCGATGAAAGAGGCGGCGATGGTCAATGAAGCAGGAGTTGTACAAAGCGAAGCCAATTATTATATGGTGCTGGCTTCTATCTCCGACCTGAAAAATCAGATCCGGGAAACCGAGAATGCCTTATCCTTACTGTTGCGACAAGCTCCTCAGAAAATCGAACGCGGCAAGCTGGAGGACCAACAACTCCCGACAATACTGCATACCGGCGTCCCGGTACAATTGTTATCCAACCGTCCGGACGTCAAAGCGGCAGAAATGGCATTAGCAGGAACATATTATAATGCCAACGAAGCACGTGCTGCTTTCTATCCGTCGATCTCCATCAGCGGGACTTATGGATGGACCAATCAAGCCGGGAACACGATCATCAATCCCGGAAAAATGATTGCCTCGGCTATCGGTTCACTGACCCAACCTTTATTTTACCGGGGTGCGAATATTGCCCGCTTAAAGATTGCCAAAGCCCAGCAAGCAGAGGCGATGTTAAGTTTCGAACAAGCGATATTGAATGCAGGCGCCGATGTCAGCGATGCACTGAGTCTGTATCAATCGGCTGAAGATAAACGGATACAACGGGTGAAACAAATAAATTCATTGGAAAAATCGGTGGAGTATACACAGGAATTACTAACTTTAGGTACCTCTAATACGAATTACCTGGAAGTACTGACAGCACAACAATCGCTGTTAAACGCTCAGTTGTCCGGAATTTCCGATGAGTTCCAGCGTTTGCAGGCCGTAGTAAACCTATACCATGCATTGGGTGGAGGCACTAAATAACGACACTAACCTTAAAAACAAAAAATATGATCAGTCCTTTAGCGTATGTAGATAAAGAAGCCCGGATCGGAGCGAATGTTACCATTCATCCTTTTGCCTATATCGACAAGAATGTCGAAATCGGAGACAATTGTACGATCATGCCTTATGCCAGTATTCTCAGTGGCACCCGTATGGGAACGGATAATATCATCTATCAGGGTGCCATCATCGGTGCTACTCCTCAGGATTTTAAATTCAAGGGTGAGGATACCCTCCTGAAAATCGGTAATCACAATACCATACGGGAGAAAGTGATCCTTAACCGGGGCACGAACACAACCGATTGTACGATAATCGGAGACGGTAACTTTCTGCTGGAAGGTGTACATCTGGCACACGACACCCATTTAGGCAGCCATTGTGTATTGGGAAACGGTGCCAAAACAGCAGGAAACTGTATTATCGACGACAAGGCGATTTTAGGTAGTGAAGTGATCGTCAAACACGGTTGCCGTATCGGAAGCTGGGCACTATTGCGTGACGGCTGCCGCGCCAACAAAGATGTTCCGCCTTATATCGTGGCGGCCCACAATCCGATCAGTTACTATGGAATCAATGCTTTGATCCTGGCTAAAGAAGGCCATCTCACCGAAAATGTGATCGATAATATAGCTAAATGTTACCGGCAAATTTATCAATGCGGTACCAGTCTGGAAAATGCCCTGCGAAGAATCAAAGATATTATTCCTCTCAGTCCGGAAATCACTTACCTGGTAGATTTTATCGAACAATCTAAAAAGGGGATTATCGGAACGACAATGTAAATTTAAAAATTCAACGGTTACAAGAGTGACAACGATCAGACTGACCAAGGCCAACTCTTGCAACCGTTGATACTTCTTCCTTATCTGATCTGAATACGTTCATTTTCCAGACTGCCGATAATAGCGAGTGATCCGACATGTACAACCTCTCCCCTCCAAAGTTCCCTTCTTTTTGAAAAGCTTTTTCGATAATCACATCCCCCAGGAAGGCATTTACCATTTTGTAGTATTCATACAAATCAGTTTACCGCACTGTTTCCCGAATCTCCTCTCCCGGTCCTGCTGCATATCTGTAGATCGTTTTCATAATTCGGTACTCTTTATCCATCACCTTTTTTCCGACATCTCGTCCAAGTAAAAAAAACAGGAAGGCGATCGAACCTTCCTGTTATAAATCGATATAATCTTCGTCGTTTATGAACACGATCTTACTACATTCAGCTTATGCCTTCACTTTTTCCTCTATCCATTTCCGGGCATTGACAAAAGCCTCGATCCACGGACTCACTTCATCCTCACTGCGTCCTTCAGCATAATATGCCCAATTCCATGGATAGATAGACCGTTCCAAGTGAGGCATCATCGCCAGGTGACGGCCATCTTTACTACAGATCGCCGCTGTAGCGAACGGTGAACCGTTCGGATTGCCCGGATAGGCATCGTAACTGTATTTGATCGGAATATGGTATTCACTCTCGGCATAAGGCAAACTGAATTTACCTTCTCCATGAGCGATCCAGATACCTAACCGACTACCTGCCAAAGACTTTAACATTACAGAATGATTCGGCTGAATCGTTACATTGACAAAACCGGATTCAAACTTATGGGAGTCATTATGCAACATCTTAGGCATTTCAGCATGCTCGGGATAAATAAGTCCCAGTTCAACAGCCAACTGGCATCCGTTACAAATACCCAAACTCAAGGTGTCTTCGCGTTTATAGAAATTCTCCAAAGCCTGTCGTGCTTTTTCATTGAATTTGAAAGCGCCGGCCCACCCCTTGGCAGAACCCAACACGTCAGAATTCGAGAATCCTCCGACAAAGACAATCATATTTACCTCTTCGAGAGTTTCACGTCCGCTGATCAAATCGGTCATGTGTACATCCTTCACGTCAAAACCGGCCAAATGCAAAGCCCAGGCCGTTTCACGCTCACACTGGCACCCTTTCTCCCGGATCACAGCAGCCCGGATACCCGATTTAGCAGTACGGTTCAACTGCAAGCCCAAATCAGCCAATTTGCCGGTAAAACCTTGTGGGAATTTATATTTCAACTCATTGTGTTTATAGCTCTTGTATCTCTCCAATGCCTTCTCTTCTCCACTCTGACGCCGGTCGAGTAAATAAGAAGTCTTAAACCAAAGATCACGTAAAGAAGGGATATCCAACGACCAGCTATCCGCATCCTTCTTGATGTTCAGTAATCCGGCCTTACCCGGCTTTCCTAAGAAAGCGTAAGCAACACCGGCTTTATCCATCAGAGCGGAAACCTTTTTAGCATCCTTATCCGCTATCTGAATCAGCACGCCGGGATTTTCAGCGAATAAGATCTTAATCATATCTTTTTCAGCCAGGAATGAAAAATCGATATCCAAACCCAAACGATTATCTGCAAAACACATTTCGAGCAGTGCCGTTACCATACCTCCGGCAGAAATATCATGTCCGGCCAAAACGATACCTTCATCCACCAATTGCTGAATAGCTGTAAATGCACGGGCAAAATACTCGCTATCCCTAATGTCGGGCACTTCTTTGCCCACTTTATTCAGAATCTGGGCAAAGCTGGAACCACCCAATTTCAATTTATCGAATGAGAAATCGACATAGACGATCTCGGTAGCCGGATCATTTTTCAATACAGGAATGACAATTTTACGGAAATCGGTTACTTCGCCGACAGTAGAAATGATAACCGTTCCCGGAGCATACACTTTTTTGTCCCCATATTTCTGGGTCATAGAAAGTGAGTCTTTCCCGGTAGGAATGTTCACTCCCAACTCGATAGCAAAGTCGCTGGCAGCCTGTACCGCCTGATACAACCGGGCATCTTCTCCTTCATTGCGGCAGGGCCACATCCAGTTGGCAGAAAGTGAGATTCCTTTCAATCCCTGTTCGATCGGCGCCCATACCAGATTAGTCAGCGCTTCGGCAATAGCCAAACGTGAACCCGCAGGAGCATCGGCCATGGCAGCTACAGGAGCATGTCCGATGGAGGTTGCTATCCCACGGTGTCCGCTATAATCCAAAGAGACGGCAGCAACATCGCTCAAAGGCAAATGCAAAGGACCGACACACTGCTGACGCACGATACGGCCCGATACTGAACGGTCTACCTTATTCGTCAACCAATCCTTAGAAGCAACCGCCTCTATTTGTAACACTTGCTCCAAATATTCTTCCAATTTATCGGCGGAGTATTCCAGATCGGCATATTTTTCTTTAACGGTCTTATCCTCCATAATCGTCTTAGGAGGATTACCGAACATATCTTTCAGTTCCAGATCGATCGGAGTCTCATGAGTTTTTGCATTCTCAAAAGTAAACTTCATATCTCCGGTGGTTTCACCGATGACGTACATCGGAGCCCGTTCACGGTCTGCGATACGTTTCAGTTCGGCCACATCCTTCTCCTTCATCACCAATCCCATCCGTTCCTGTGATTCATTCCCCACGATTTCTTTTGCAGATAAGGTCGGATCGCCGACAGGAAGATTTTCCATATGTATTTTACCTCCGGTTTCTTCCACCAGCTCGGATAAACAATTCAAATGTCCTCCGGCACCGTGATCGTGGATAGAAACAATCGGATTCACTTCGCTCTCGGCCATTGCCCGGATCGCATTACAAACCCGTTTCTGCATTTCAGGATTAGACCGTTGTACCGCGTTCAACTCGATAGCCCCGGCATAAACCCCGGTATCGACAGAAGAAACGGCACCACCTCCCATACCGATCCGATAATTGTCACCTCCCAACAACACCACTTTATCTCCTACTCCAGGTGTTTTCTTCATGGCTTGCTGACGATTACCGAAGCCCACACCACCGGCCTGCATAATCACTTTATCATACCCATAGGTACGTCCGTCTTCTTCGTGTTCGAAAGTCAATAAGGAGCCACAGATCAACGGCTGACCGAACTTATTTCCAAAATCAGAAGCACCATTGGAAGCTTTGATCAAAATATCCTCCGGAGTCTGGTAAAGCCATTTTCTGGGATCGATATGCTGTTCCCAAATCCGGGAAGCATCCAAACGGGGATAAGAGGTCATATACACAGCTGTACCGGCCAACGGAAGGGCTGCTTGCCCTCCGGCAATACGGTCACGAATTTCTCCACCGCTACCTGTTGCCGCTCCATTGAAGGGCTCTACGGTTGTCGGGAAATTGTGCGTTTCGGCTTTCAGCGAAATGACCGTATCTATTTCTCTCGTCTCATAAACATCCGGCTTATCATGGGTATGCGGAGCGAATTGCACCGCCTGCGGCCCATCGATAAACGCACAATTGTCTTTATAAGCGGAAACAATCCGATTCGGATTTTCCTGAGAAGTTTTCTTAATCAGTTTAAAGAGTGTACTTTCTTTCTCTTCTCCGTCGATAATAAAGGTACCGTTAAAAATTTTATGACGGCAGTGTTCCGAATTGACCTGCGAAAAACCGAATACTTCGGAATCGGTCAATTTCCGTCCTAATTTTTCAGCCAATCCTTCCAGATAAGCAATTTCATCGGGATTCAAAGCCAATCCTTCCTTCACATTATAGGCACGAATATCATCGATGTAAATGATCGGATCCGGTTGTTTATCGATTGTAAAGATATGTTGGTCCAAACCTTTATAAAATGCCTGCAACATCGGGTCGTAAGGTATATTGTCACAAGCCGTCTGTGTAAATTCCTCTATCCGGAGAATCCCCCCGATCCCCATATTCTGCGTAATCTCGACTGCATTCGTACTCCACGGCGTAATCATTTCCCTGCGAGGACCGATAAAATAACCTTTCAGGGCATCACCTTGTATTTTGTGCGCACCACTGAACAACCATTCTAATTTACTGACATCAAGAGAATTTTCAGACGTCTGATACTGTACGGCATATACCGTGGCGTCTTTCTGATAGAAAACTATAGTCATGCTTTAATATAATAATTTATTTTCACGTGATCAAAAGCACACAAAGATAACTATTTCTTGTTGAAATACCATAACCGGGAAATAAAGAATAGACAGGAAAAATTAAAATAACGATTCCCGAAACGGGACGGAACGGCCGGACCAGATAATATCCGGCAAATACTGCAAATATAAAAAAATTTGATACCTTTGCCAGGCATGCAGAAAATACTATGAATTCATTACTACAGACGGCTATAACAGCAGCATTGCAAGCTGGTAAGGCTATATTAGACATATACGACGATCCGGCTTCGGATTTCGAAATCGAACACAAAGCGGATCATTCTCCGCTGACTATTGCCGACCGGGTATCCAACGAGATTATCCTGAAACAGTTGAAAAATACGCCTTATCCGGTTATCAGCGAAGAAAACAAGGCCACAGCCTATGCTATTCGTAAACAATGGCAAACGGTATGGATCGTCGACCCTTTGGACGGTACAAAAGAATTTATCAAACGGAACGGCGAGTTCACTGTCAATATAGCTCTCGTTTACGGCGGACGTCCTGCCTTAGGGGTAATTTATATTCCGGTAAAAAAAATCCTGTACTACGGAACGATCCGAAACGGAGCTTATCGGGCCGATCATCCGGAATATTCCCCGGATATGGATTTCGACGCACTGGAAAATCAAGCCCGGCGTCTGCCTCTGGACCGCGAAGATCCGGTTTATACCGTTGTGGCTTCAAGATCGCACATGAGTTCCGATACAGAGAATTTTATCGATGAATTAAAAAAAGAACACGGAGAAGTCAAACTGACTTCTATCGGTAGTTCGATTAAAATATGCCTGGTAGCAGAAGGAACTGCTGACATTTACCCCCGTTTTGCTCCGACCATGGAATGGGATACCGCTGCAGGTCATGCTATCGCAAAGGCTGCCGGGAAAGAATTATATCACCAGGATGGGTGCACTCCCTTGGCCTACAACAAAGAAGATTTATTAAATCCCTGGTTTATTGTAAAATAAAACAAACAGGAAATATGAAATACTGAAATTGTGGTGTAAATCAGTAACTAAGTTTATATGGCAGAAAATATTTATCCGATTTTTGAAAAAATGTTACAGCGGAAAGACCGCGAAGCTTTATTGAAACAAAAAGGCATTATGATCTGGTTTACCGGATTGTCCGGTTCCGGTAAAAGCACATTAGCCATTGCCCTGGAAAGGGAATTATATAAACAAGGTATACTCTGCCGTATCCTGGATGGAGACAATATCCGCAGTGGCATCAATAATAACCTGGGTTTTTCGGAAGCCGACCGAACGGAAAATATTCGTCGCATAGCAGAAGTTTCCAAATTATTCGTCGATTGCGGTATCGTGACCATCGCTGCTTTTATCAGTCCTACCCATGCTATCCGCCGGATGGCTTCTGAAATTATCGGTGAGGATGATTTTCTGGAAGTATATGTCAGTACGCCCATCGAAGAATGTGAGCGACGGGATGTCAAAGGTTTGTATGCCAAGGCCCGTCGGGGTGAAATCAAGGAATTCACCGGTATTTCATCGCCTTTCGAAGCCCCGGAACATCCGTTTATTTCGATCGACACCTCACGGCAATCCTTAGCCGATTCGGTGAAAATTTTATTGGAAGCCGTTTCTCCGAAAATAACCGGAAATGAATTTCGGTAAAAATACTGATGCTTTTGAATCAGGATACGACTATTTTTGCAAAATGAATAAACTTTGCCAACGGCTGGAGTAAATCCGCCTATTAGCATTAGCACATAAAACAATGTCAGAATATAAATTAAGTCATTTGAAAGAACTGGAAGCCGAGTCTATCCATATTATCCGTGAGGTTGTCGCTGAGTTTGAAAATCCGGTTATGCTCTATTCTATCGGTAAAGACTCTTCCGTCATGGTCCGTTTAGCTGAAAAAGCTTTTTATCCGGGGAAAGTACCTTTCCCCTTGATGCATATCGATTCGAAGTGGAAATTCAAAGAAATGATCGAATTTCGCGATAAATATGCCCGGGAAAACAACTGGGACCTGATCGTCGAATCCAATATGAAAGGTTTCCAGGAAGGGGTAGGTCCTTTCACACACGGTAGTAAAGTACACACCGATCTGATGAAGACCCAGGCTTTATTGCAGGCGCTCAGTAAATACAAGTTCGATGCCGCTTTCGGTGGTGCACGCCGCGATGAAGAGAAATCACGGGCCAAAGAACGTATTTATTCCTTCCGGGATAAATTTCATCAATGGGATCCTAAAAATCAGCGTCCTGAATTATGGAATTTATACAATGCCCGGGTTCATAAAGGCGAATCGATCCGGGTATTCCCGCTGTCTAATTGGACGGAATTGGATATCTGGCAATACATCCGCATGGAAAATATTCCTATCGTACCTTTGTATTTTGCCAAAGAACGTCCCATCGTCGAAATCGACGGTAACCTGATTATGCCCGACGACGAACGCTTACCGGAACAATACCGGGATAAGATCCGGATGCGGAAAGTACGTTTCCGTACCTTAGGATGCTGGCCATTGACCGGAGCTGTCGAATCGGAAGCCGACACGATTGAAAAAATCGTAGAAGAAATGATGACCACCACCAAATCCGAACGGACCACCCGGGTAATCGATTTCGACCAGGATGCCAGTATGGAACAAAAGAAAAGAGAGGGATACTTTTAAGGCGAAAAGCGATAAAGATTAAAATCATGGAGAAACTAAATATAAAAGAGTTCCTGGATCAGGACGAAAAGAAAGATCTGTTGAGATTATTGACAGCCGGATCGGTAGATGATGGCAAATCGACCCTGATCGGTCGTTTGCTTTTCGATAGTAAAAAATTATACGAAGATCAGCTGGATGCCCTCGAAAGAGATACCAAACGTTACGGTAATGCAGGAGACGATATCGATTATGCCCTCCTACTCGACGGCCTGAAGGCTGAACGTGAACAAGGTATAACGATAGACGTGGCTTACCGTTATTTTTCTACGAACAAGCGGAAATTCATCATTGCCGACACTCCGGGACACGAACAGTATACCCGTAACATGATTACAGGAGGTTCGACGGCCAATCTGGCCATCATTCTGGTAGACGCCCGCTCAGGCGTTATCACCCAAACACGCCGGCATACTTATTTAGTTTCCTTGCTGGGAATCAAACATGTTGTTCTGGCTGTGAATAAAATGGACCTCGTTGGATACGACCGGCAGGTATTCGACCGGATCGTAACGGAATACCGTCAGTTTGCAGAACCCCTGGGAATACCCGACATTACCTGTATCCCACTCTCGGCATTAAAAGGAGATAATGTCGTAGAAGCATCGGAGAATATGTCGTGGTATACCGGAAAACCATTACTGGAATATCTGGAAACGGTACATATAGGAAGCGATAAAAACTTTGCAGATCTCCGTTATCCCGTACAATATGTCATGCGTCCCAACCTCGACTTCCGGGGATTCAGCAGTACGGTTGCTTCAGGTATCATTCGTAAAGGAGATGAAGTGGTCGCACTGCCTTCTATGAAGCGTTCACGGGTCAAATCGATCGTCACTTACGACGGAGAACCGGATTTCGCTTTTCCGCCGCAGGCCATAACGGTGACCCTCGAAGACGAAATCGATATCTCCCGGGGAGAAATGCTCGTACATCCGGACAATCTCCCGATTATTTCCCGTAATTTCGAAGCCATGCTGGTATGGATGGATGAGAAGAAAATGGATCCGGAAGAACAATTCTTTATTAAACATACTACGAATCTGACCCGGGCCAAGATCGATAAAATCCGGTATAAAGTAAATGTGAATACTTTAGAACAATCTGCCGCAGACGCCTTGGAATTGAATGAAATTGCACGTGTCATTTTCACGACAGGTAAACCTTTATTTTTCGATCCTTATCCCCAAAATAAAAACACAGGCGCTTTTATTCTGATCGATCCGATTACCAACAATACCTGTGCTGTCGGTATGATTATCGATAAAGTCGAAAGGAAAGACATGCAGGAATTGGAAATTCCGGAAATCAATCTTTCGAAACTGGGCATCGGCAGCGAACACTTTACAGCCATCGAAAAAGTGGCCAAGGAACTCGACCGTCAAGGGATTACGGTGAAAATAATTCAATAAATAAATCAGTTAGGCGATATAAAAGAGCATATATTTTATCGAAATGGGTGTACTAGAATTTCAAAAACTTCCGGTAAATACTTTGGTGGGTGCAGACTGGAAAACTTTTAAAGGAATCACACAAGGACAAACGATCGGGAAAGGATATAAAACGAAATATCAATTGACCAAAGCCATCTGTCGGTTATTGAGTTGCCTGAAACCGATACAGGACCGGAGATACGACAAACGCCTGAAAAATCAGGCGATCAACATGGAGCCGGTTTTTATTTTAGGGCACTGGCGTAGTGGTACCACCTTTGTACACAATGTATTGGCTCATGATAAACATTTCGGTTATACGACGACCTATCAAACTGTTTTTCCCCATATGATGATGTGGGGACAGCCGATGTTTAAGAAAACGATGGCTTGGTTAATGCCGGACAAACGCCCTACCGATAACATGGAGCTCAACGTCGACTTGCCTCAGGAGGAAGAGTTTGCCTTATCCAATATGATGCCTTGCTCCTATTATGATTTCTGGTTTTTGCCTCAGAATATGCTGGAATATTGTGATCGGTTTCTGACCATGAAAACAGCTACTCCCGAAGAACACCGGATGTTCAGGGAGACATTTTTGAAACTGATCAAAATCTCTCTCTGGAATACCCAGGGTAGCCAATTTCTCAGTAAAAATCCCCCGCATACCGGCAAGGTGAAAGAAATCCTGGAAATGTTCCCCAATGCCAAATTTATCTATTTGATGCGGAATCCTTATACGGTATTCGAATCTACCCGGAGTTTTTTCACGAATACCATCATCCCTTTGCAATTGCAGAAAATTTCTCCGGAGGAACTGGAAAAAAACATCCTCGAAGTATATACCCGTTTGTATCGGAAATATGAAGAAGATAAAAAGCTGATCCCGGCAGGTAATCTGATCGAAATAAAATTCGAAGATTTCGAGGCGGATGCCCTGGCTATGACCGAAAAGATTTACCGGACACTTGCCATTCCGGGTTTTGAAGCCGCCAAAGCAGACATAGCGGCTTATTTAGACAAGAAAAAAGGCTACAAGAAAAACGCTTATAAATACGAAACCCGAACCGTCGAATTAGTCGAAAAACATTGGGATTATGCCTTGAAACAATGGGACTATAAACTGGAATAAAAAGAGAGGTTGTCCATTAAAGTACTTGACTTTATGGACAACCATTTATTTACCAATTAAAAGATAACCCGACTTTAATACCGAGATCCTGAAGCGTGGGTAAGCCACTGGCTTTTACACTGTAGCGGTATTGTGCCCCCACATTCAATCCGACCGATTCGGAGAAAGGTACCACTACTCCGACTTCAGGGGCAAAAGCGAACTGCCAGCCTTTTTCTTTAGCCAGCAGGTCTCCCACTTCCAGCCGCATTTCAGCCCAGTTGGTTCCGATACCGATACCGGCATATGGTAGCAGGACAGCATCTCCATCCGTAAAAAAATAACGGACACTGGCCATCAGGGGTACAACGTTCAGGTATCTGAACTGGTCCCCGGAGATGGTCACTTTCTCCCCGTTCATGGTAAAATGACCGGTTGCATAATCCAGATGCTTATACAAAGTATTCCATCCCAGGCTGGCACCGACCGCCAGACGCTCGCTCAGGAAATAGTGATAATCCATGGAAAACCCACGAAAACTCATTTTAGAGATAAAATCATGCTGATCGCCCAAAGGTAAGGACATCTGATAATTTAGATTCAGCATCTGAGCCTGTGCCCGGCTTCCAACACCCAGGCCGAACACAACCAATAGTATCATTATAATCTTTTTCATCGCTTTCTTTATTTAGTCGTTTTCAGATAAGGGGATTGAATAAAACACTGGTTGATATTTTTCTCCAGGCGTTCGGCAAGATAGTTCTGATTTCCGGCCAGGATACCATCGACCATCCCTGTCCACAATACCGGTACCCGTTTGGTTTCTTTATCGGCCTTTTTCGCATCCAGCATATCGATAACCACCGTACCTTTGTCATAAGCATAATAATATCCTCCGCTATACCAGGGATACCAAGGATACCAACCACCCCAGACTCCTCCCCAGCCGAACCAATCCCAACCGGGATACCAGCCCCAATAGTTTCCCCAGGAATTGTAGCTGAAAGTCGGAGTTGCAAAAGCAGTTACCGTTACGACAAAATCAGGCGTCTGAGCTTCAGCTTCCTCGTCTGTCAGCAGCTGGTAATTATACGCTTCGAAATTTTGCTTTACCAGAGAAAGTATCTCCTCCTTCAATTCGTTAGCCAATCCCGTCGCATTAGAATCTCCCTGTACATACACGACAGAATCCGGAATAACGAATGTTTTTAAAGTAGAAAAATCCGCTTCTTCATCATAATGAGTCAAAGCAATGTCCTTTTCATGGACATAATCCGGTCCTTCCGGATAACAAGAGGCCATGCACAGCACCACGAGGACGCATACCCCGAAAATAAATAATCTTTTCATACTTAAATTGTTTTTAATGGAACACTAATTTTTATTTTCCCGTAAAAAAATTATCAACTTTTATGCCATGTTTTTTTAATGGATGTAAAAAGAAATCATATTGTGCAAATCACTCCTCAGACAATCATATTCGTCACCCGGTTGACCGTTACCAGTGTTCCGTATTCGTCCCGTATTTCGACCTGAACGACGTGGGTACGTTTCCCCTGATGGATAAAAGTACCCTTAGCGACGACATATCCTCCTTGTGCCTGTTTCATATGGTTTCCATTCACCTCGATACCGAATACGTGGAAACGGTTTTCGGGCGGAACCGACATAGAACTCAAAGCTCCTCCGACCGTCTCGGCCAAAGCCATATTAGCACCACCGTGTAAAGCTCCGTCCGGACGACAGGTACGCCGGTCGATAGGCATCCTGGCTTCCAGCCATCCTTCCCCGGCCGCAGTAAATACCATACCCAAATTGTCAACCAGCGTATCCCGGCACAGCTCATTCAATTGTTTTAAAACCTCTTCCATAAAAACACCGAATTATTTTTTTCATGATTCATATTCCTTTTTCCGTTTCGGATTCATCGGAAACCATCCCTTCTTTACCCTTCCTTTTTGTTCGAAGATCTCCAGGATCGTCCAAAAAGAAGAAAAGGCGAAAACCCCCAATAAAGACGACCACAAGACTTGCCGGACATACAAAGCAGCAATGATACCTAAAATACCGAAAATCAAGAACATCCACCAACAACGCGTTCCGAAATAATATTCACATTTGATCACTACCGGATGAAACAAGCCTATGATTAAAAAAGTACTGATTCCGATCACAAGTCCGGTTAAATTATAAGAATCGATAAACTCCATCATGACAGATTAAATAAGTTTTAAAATGGTTTTTCATTCATCTTCCAAAGATAAAGCTTTCTCATCAAAAACAGTTCTTCTTCGGACATAGAAACCTTCTTTTTCCGGGTCCATATTATTTTTCGTATTGTACTGGCTTGCAATTTATTTCAGTAGCCGTAACATTTGTTCTATTTCTATGGCTAAAACAGAATCACATTATTGAATAAAAAATATCGGAATTCAGCAAAAAATCGCTACTTTTGTAATATAGCATTAAAATCCCAAGATATCATGACATCGCTAAAAGAAGGAGATAAAGCGCCTTTTTTCAAAGGCATAAACCAGGATGGTAAAGAAATCACCTCAGAAGATTTCAAAGGTAAAAAATTAGTCCTTTATTTTTATCCGAAGGATAACACTTCCGGATGTACGGCCGAAGCTTGCAGCCTGAACGACAATTATGACACGCTGACTGCACAAGGATATGAAGTGGTCGGGATTAGCCCGGACTCCGCCGGTTCACACCAAAAGTTCATCGCCAAATACAATTTAGCTTTCAATCTGATAGCCGATACGGATAAAAAAATCTTAGAAGACTATGGAGTATGGGCTGAAAAATCCATGTACGGACGAAAATATATGGGCGTCCTTCGGACCACTTTTATCATCGATGAGCAAGGAATCATCGAAAGAGTCATCACTAAGGTAAATACCAAAAATGCAGCAGAACAGATATTAAAGAAATGAATCAAAATTCAACTCAGAAACTTAGAAACTCAAAAACTCAGAAACTTAGAAACTCAGAAACTCAGTAACTAAACAAATATTATGGCATTAAAAGAAACGAATCTTGAAAAACTGAAAGCGCTCCAACTGACTCTCGACAAGATTGAAAAAAACTTCGGAAAAGGAAGTATCATGAAGCTTGGCGACAATCAGGTAGAGAACATTCCGGTAATTCCTTCGGGTTCCATTGCACTCGATAAAGCATTAGGTGTTGGTGGATATCCCAAAGGCCGGGTCATCGAAATTTACGGACCGGAATCTTCCGGTAAAACGACATTAGCTATTCATGCTATTGCCGAAGCCCAAAAACAGGGAGGTATAGCGGCAATCATCGATGCCGAACATGCTTTCGACCGTTCTTATGCGGAGAAATTAGGTGTAGACGTCGAAAATTTGTTTATTTCACAGCCGGATAACGGTGAACAAGCCCTGGAAATTGCAGATCAGCTGATCCGCTCGGCAGCCATAGATATCATCGTGATCGACTCTGTCGCTGCTCTGACCCCTAAAGCCGAGATAGAAGGTAACATGGGAGACAGTGTCATGGGCTTACAGGCCCGCCTGATGTCACAGGCATTACGTAAACTGACCAGCACGATCAGTAAAACCAATACTTGTTGTATTTTTATCAACCAGTTGCGGGATAAGATCGGAGTGATGTTCGGAAATCCCGAAACCACGACCGGTGGAAATGCCCTGAAATTCTATTCTTCCGTACGTTTGGATATTCGTAAAATCGGCCCGATCAAAGACGGCGAAGAAATTCTGGGCAACCATACCCGGGTGAAAGTCGTGAAAAACAAAGTTGCGCCTCCATTCCGGAAAGCAGAATTCGACATCATGTACGGTGAAGGCATCTCTCTCTCCGGAGAAATTGTCGATCTGGGGGTAGAGTGTAACGTAATCAAAAAAAGCGGTAGCTGGTTCTCGTATGGTGAAAACAAACTGGGCCAAGGACGGGAAACGGTGAAACAATTGATCATGGACAATCCGGAACTGGCTGAAGAGCTGAAACAAAAAATTGTCGCCACCTTCAATGGCAAAACAGATGAACCGGAATTAGCGGAATCTGCAAATGAAGAGACAGACAATTAAGCGTGTGTGCCGGTCGGATTACTAAAGTTATAGAAGTTACAAGGGTTACAGAGGTTACAAAAGTTATGAAAACGAATGACCGCTGTAGCCCTGAAAAAAGGGCGCGTAGGGTGTGCAATGACTTTATAAACAAAATCAAGATCGGTCCTTGTATATTTCATTATTTATAACTATGAAAAAATCGATCATTCCATCACTTATTTTATTGTCTTGTATGGCTTGTCATGTACCAAACGACAATTCTCAAAATCAAAAAGGGTATACTCCCCCCGCAATAAAACTTTCCTCCGACGTCATGACTCCTGAAGTACTTTGGTCTTTCGGAAGAATCGGAAACGTTAGCGTATCGCCGGACGGTAGTAAAGCCGTATACGATATTACTTATTTCAATAAAGAAGAAGACCGGGGGTATAGCGATTTATACCTGATGAATCTGCCGGAGGGCCAAACCACCCGTCTCACCGATACCGACTACAACGAATCGGACGCGGGATGGACACCGGATGGTAAATTCATTACTTACCTGGCCAAAGGGCAGCTTTGGGAAATGAATCCCGACGGCAGTAATCCCCGCCAGGTAACCGATATACCGGACGGAATCAACGGATACGTCTATGCACCCGATATGTCTAAGATCGTTTATCTGAAAGATGTACAGCTCGAACCCACGGTACAGGACCTGTATCCTGACCTTCCCAAAGCGAAAGCCCGCATCGTCGACGATCAATTTTACCGCCATTGGAACGATTGGGTAGATGCTTACACCCATCTTTTTATAGCCGATTACGTGCCGGCACAACCGATTACTACCGGAAAAGACATCATGGAAGGTGAACGTTGGGAATCTCCAGTACGTCCCTGGGGAGGTGTAGAACAATTGGCCTGGACGAAAGACGGGAAAAAACTAATTTATACCTGTCGCAAAAAGATCGGTATCGACTATGCCGAATCTACGAATACCGATCTGTATGCCTATAATACGGAGAACGGGGAAACTGTCAACCTGACCGAAGGCATGATGGGATATGACAAGAATCCGGTCATCTCTCCCAATGGCCGGTACATGGCTTGGGAAAGTATGGAACGGGAAGGCTATGAAGCGGATAAAATCCGTCTCTATGTCATGGATCTGATCACCGGAGAAAAAAATGATTTCAGCGAAGGTTTCGACCAGAACGCAGAAGGCCTGAAATGGGGAGACGATAATACCATCTGGTTTATCTCCGACTGGCATGCTACCGATGAAATTTACTCTCTGGATATTCCGACCGGAAGAATCACCAAACATACCGATGGAGTTCACAATTATACTTCCGTGATTCCGACCGGAAAAATGTTACTTGCCACCAAAGTGTCTATGAGTAAACCGGCCGAAATCTACAAAGTGGATCCGGCTACAGGCAAAGACGAGGAATTATCATTTGTCAATAAACCTATTCTGGACCAATTGACTATGGGAAAAGTAGAAAAACGGTGGATCAAAACAACGGATAATAAAGACATGTTGGTATGGATGATATATCCTCCGCATTTCGATCCTAATCAGAAATATCCGGCCATCCTGTATTGTGAAGGCGGTCCTCAGAGTACAGTCAGTCAATTCTGGAGTTATCGCTGGAACTTCCAGCAGATGGCTGCGAACGGTTATATTATTGTAGCTCCCAACCGTCGTGGTCTGCCGGGATTCGGCCAGGAATGGCTGGAACAAATCAGCGGGGATTATTCCGGTCAGAACATCAAGGATTACCTTTCCGCTATCGACGAAGCTAAAAAAGAACCTTATATCGATGAAAACCGGCTCGGATGTGTAGGGGCCTCTTACGGGGGATATTCGGTATATTATTTAGCCGGCCATCACGATAAACGTTTCAAAGCATTTATTGCACACTGTGGGATTTTCGACTTAAAGATGCAATACAATACGACCGAGGAAATGTGGTTCGCCAACTGGGATATGGGTGGTGCTCCCTGGGAAAAGGATAACAAAACAGCTCAGCGTACCTTCGCTAATTCGCCGGATTTGTTCGTCGGTAATTGGGATACTCCTATTTTAGTCATCCATGGGCAGAAAGATTTCCGGATCGACGTATCTCAAGGAATGGCGGCTTTCAATGCTGCACGCATGCGCGGAGTTCCGGCTCAATTCCTCTATTTCCCCAACGAATGTCACTGGGTAACCGGCTGTCAGGACGGCATTCTCTGGCAGCGGACCTTTAAAGCATGGCTGGATAAATGGCTGAAGTAAAAATAATCAATCTGAAGAGGCTATCAACCGGAAGATTTTCGGCCAAGTAGCCTCTTCGGCTAACAACCGAACCGATGAAAACAGAACAAGGCTATCCAGTCACCCGCACCGACCTGAATCAGCCAATAGATTCCGTTGCTCTCACGCTTTCCGAGTTCGGGGAAAACCTTAGATTGGTAACGCTTGAAACCATCGATTCCAGTTTGTTCGGTTCTGCCCTATACGTAGTCGGTAGCCGGTATATCGTCGTTGCTTCCGAAGGAATTCTCTTATTCGATAAAGCTCTATTGATCGGAGAATTGAACAGAAATATAATAACCCATTAAATATAGAGAAAATATGAGAAGAATAACTTTCTTATTAGCTACCCTCCTCCTTCTAGGAGCCTGCAAAGAAGCTAAAAAAGCTTCCGATCGGACCACCTCCCCCTATCAGGAATTAGCAGATCAATATGCTGAATTTCCCCTGACTACCGATTTGAGTAAACTAACGGAAAAAGAAAAGCAAATGCTCCCTCTGCTTATCGAAGCTGCCGATCAGATGGAAGCGATCTACTGGCAGACAGCCTACGGAGATAAAGAACAACTTTTCGAGGGTATTACAGACTCTGCCCTGATCAAATACCTTTCTATCAACTACGGTCCCTGGGATAGGCTCGACGCCAACCGGCCCTTTCTCGAAACTGCCGGTCCTAAACCTCTCGGTGCCAATTTCTACCCTCAGGATATGACCAAATCAGAATTCGAAGCTCTTCAGGATCCGCGTAAAACCGACTGGTACAGCATCGTTCGCAGGGATGAAAAAGGGGCATTGAAAGTAATCCCTTACCACGAAGCTTATCCCGAACAAATCAGAAAAGCCGCTTCTCTTTTAAAACAGGCAGCGCAGCTAGCTGAGGACGAAGGTCTGCGCAATTATCTGACTCTCCGTTCCGAAGCCTTGCTGACCGATGATTATCTGAAAAGTGACCTGGCGTGGATGGATATGAAAGACAATACGTTAGACATTGTTATCGGTCCTATCGAAACCTATGAAGACGCTCTGTTCGGATACAAAGCCTCTCACTCGGGACAGATCCTGGTAAAAGATAAAGATTGGAGTAAAAAACTCTCTTTATATGCCCAATATCTTCCTAAACTACAGGAGAATCTCCCTGTACCCGCAGCTTACAAAAAAGAGAAAGCCAACGCAAATCCGGATATGAACGCTTACGACGTCATTTATTATGCCGGTGATTGCAATGCCGGTAGTAAAAATATCGCCATAAACCTACCTAACGATCCCCGTGTACATGCAGCCAAAGGAAGCCGGAAACTGCAACTAAAAAATTCCATGCAAGCCAAATTCGACAAAATGGTAGTGCCTATCGCCCGACTCGTCATCGACCCGGAACAACAAAAACACATTCGTTTCGACGCTTTTTTTGAAAATACGATGTTTCATGAAGTAGCCCATGGCCTCGGCGTAAAGTATACCTTGCAAGGCAACCAGGATGTCCGGGGTGCTCTAAAGGATAATTATACTTCTATCGAAGAAGGAAAGGCAGATATCCTGGGGTTATTCTGCATCACCAAACTCGCGGAGTGGGGAGTGATACAGAATAAAGACCTGATGGATAACTATGTAACCTTTATCGCCGGTATTTTCCGTTCCTGCCGTTTCGGCGCTGCCAGTGCCCATGGAAAAGCCAATATGATGCAATTTGCCCATTTTATTGAAAGCGGGGCTATTACCCGGGATGCAGACAAGGGATACTATACGATAGATTTTGAAAAAATGAAAAAAGACATCGAAATCATCGCCGGTGAATACATCACCCTCGAAGGAGACGGCGACTACGACAAAGCCAGCCAGCTAATTGCAGCCAAAGGAATAGTTTCCCCTATCCTTCAAAAAGATCTGGATCGTATTGCCCAGGCAGGCATACCCAAAGATATTTATTTCCAGCAAGGGCTTCAGACACTCGGCCTGTAAGGCAGTTTGTAAAGTCACTCCCTTTGTCGCTGAAAATTTATTAAGTTTATAGTTCCCTGCAAGATTCCCCTTTCGTGGAACTTCCGACCGGTCGCCCCTGCAACTGTAAAAAGTGTTGCAGGGGCGATTTTATAAGCGAAATAGCGATCAGAAAGAACACAAACCTTTCCTTTCCGAACGATTTCCCTGGTATAAAAAAAACTTCCAGTGTATTTATTTGTTACATTCTTAACAAATAAACTAGATATTTTTAGGAAAATTATGACTTTCTTGGCAAATTTTATTATTTTTGAAAGCGTGAATGAACAATAACCACTACTAACTAAATTTGCATTTGTATATGAAGAAATTCAATCTCTTCCTTATCTTTTTTATGACCACAAGTAGGCTGGTACTTGGACAAATGGATATTAATGCGGTAAACAAACCCGTCGAACTCTTAAATTCAGCCAATGAAGACATTGAAAACGGTAATTATACCGATGCTGTACAGAAACTTTTGGCAGCCATTCGTTTAGAGCCCAAAATCCGGGAAATGTATTTGTCCCTGAACACAGCCTGTTCCCATACCAATCAAATCTCCATCTTAAAACAGTATTTAATTAAAGCTAAAGCTATATTCGAAGAAGACGATGAAATCTGTTATTATCTAGGTAACATTTATCAAAACGAAAACAATTTTCAAAAAGCGATCGCTGAATATAGCCTGGCTATCAAATATGCTCAGAAAAACGGAGAAGATTTCGAATTGGTCTATGCTTACTACCAAAACAGAGCCAGTTGTTATCTGAAGATCAACGAATGTAGTAAATCTATCCCGGATTTCACTTATGCCTTAAAATTGAATCCTGATAACGGGGCTATTTATGCAAACCGGGGCATAGCTTATTATAAAACAGGAAAGAAAACAGAAGCCTGTAAAGACTGGCGAAAGGCCCAAAGCTTAGGGATTCAGAGTGCCGGAACTTACGTACGCCGGTATTGCAGATAAGCAACATCCCCCCGACGGTAAAACAAAACCCTCTCATCGGTAAACTTTCGATTTTATACAGACCGATCAGAGGGTTTCTTTTTCATTTATCGTCTTACCGTTGTTTCAATGAAGCAGCACCCGAAACGTGAGAGGTCACCTTGGGATTGCCCGAATAACTGACATGAGCAGCTCCCGAAGCTTCTACTCCGAGCGTTTCGGTTACATTTACCGACGCATTTGAAGCCCCTGAAGTAGCCAAAGCCAGATTTTTCAAAACGAAATTTTCCAGATTCGCTTTCGACGCCCCTGATAATTCGATCTCCCCGCTGTCTGCCTCTCCTGTCAAGGCCAGCTTTGCAGCCCCGCTAATTTCTACCTCAACCTCAGGAACCTCAACATTCAACTGTAGTTGTGAAGCCCCTGACAAATCGATCTTTCCGATCTTTACCACCTTGAAATTACCATCCCAAACAGCCGTAGCTGCTCCGCTCAAGTCAAATTTTACCGTTTGAGCCGTAAAATCACCCGTTCCTTTCAATTTACATGCCCCACTAAGCAGAACTTCTTCCAGGGAGGAACAGACGATTTCAGCTGTAAATTTTTCATTTTTAGCATGTTTCTTAATCCGGCCTTTAAAGCCAACCTTTACCGTTCCTCCCCAATTTTCAAACACCAGATTATCTTCATAATGAGACGGAATACTCAATGTTACACCTGTATCCTCTCCTTGCCGGATTGTAATATCGAATGCCCCGGAAATATCCAATCCCGTAACCCGCTCTCCCTGGAAACGGGAAATTTTCACTTGTTCCTGGGCTACGCCCATACCGATCGTCCCCCAGCATACGAATAAAAAGAATAAAATTTTACGCATAGTTTTCTATTTAAATGGTTAGTCCAAAACTTCGCATCAAAGGCATCCCAAAAGTCTGTTCAATTTCCTGCCCCTATTCTCTAAGACGATTGAAAACTTATAATATTACAACTCAATCCATTTTTATAATTTTTGCGGGATTTACCCGGGCCGCTTTCCAGGATTGCCAGATTACCGTAAGTATCCCCACGGCCAGCACGATAAAAGCTGCTGCGATAAATATCCAGACAGTCAGTTGTGGCCGGAATACATACTGCATTCTCCATTGTTCGATCAGGTATAACGCCATCGGTAATCCGATCGCCAACGCGATAGCGATCCACTTGATAAAGCGGATACACAACAATCCGACAACTTGTCTTTGTGTAGCCCCATTGATCTTACGTAAACCGATTTCCTTCATCCGGCTTTCCACCGAATACCAGGCTAAACCGAATAATCCCAAAGCAGTCAGGAACAAACTGATCCATGAAAAAAGTACGACCATTTGCAACACCCTCTGCTCCTCTTGGTGCAGATCCTCATACATTCCGGCCATAGTCCGAAATTTTAATCCTTCCTCATCTCCCGAAATTTTTTTCCATAACTCCTTTATTTTTTGAATAGCCACCGACATACTTCCTTCCTTTATCTTTACCAAAGTGTTGTATGAAGTGGAATTATATTCGATTAAAAGGGGTTGAATCTGTCGACTCAGGTTATCGATAACAAAATCCTCGACAACCCCGACAATTAAATGCTCACCATTACATACCAACCGATAATTCACCGGTTCCTGAATCGCCATTTTTTTTACAAATGCTTCGTTCACCAATACAGCATCGTTAGGCGCCGAGGGAGAGAATCCTTTTCCCTTCACTAATTTCAGTCCGAAGAACGGTAGAAAACGCTCATCTCCCCCCATAAGCATCGCACTTATTCCTCTGGCAGAGAAAGCCCCGCAACTCAATATATCGCTGGAAGTATAATCTTCAACTTCAGGAATCCCCTGCAACTGTCCGGTAAACTGTTTCCATTGTCCGCCCTCCGGATGATTTGCATATAAACTCAGGATCCGGTCACTATCCGGACGGACATGTCCCACGTAATCCATTTGTTGTGCGATTCCCAACACCATAACGACCAATACGACCGAAATAACGAATTGTGCCACCACCATTCCCGTAACCAATTTAGGACGTTGCACCAATCCGGTTTTCATCATATCGTTCAGTGAATTTTTGCCGATCCTTGAAAAAATATACAAAGAAGGTCCCAAAATAACTATAACCAGTAAAATCAACATCAATCCTCCCGAAATCCCTTCTACCAAATCGCTCAAAACCAGGTCTGCTTTCATAAATCGATTGAAAGCGGGCAAGCACCCCTTGATCAGTAAAACAGCGATAACCAAAGCAATAGCGGCCTGTATCGAAGTTTCTGCTATCAATTGGCCACGTATTTCCTGTCCGGTCGCTCCGAAAATCATTTGCTGGTTGGTATTTTTAAGGCGTTGCAATGATTTCGTCATACTGATGTTGATATAGTTGAAGCAAGCAATCACCAGAATAGCGATAGCGATACTTCCGGCTAAATACAGGGCAACCCGATCGCGCGATTTAATAAAACCGATTTGCTGATCACCCGAAAAATACACCTGACTCAACGGTCTTAACTGTTGTTTTCCCTGAATATCGTATTGTTTCCGATAGGTCTCGTCCTGATTCAGTTTTTTTTCCAGTTTATCTTTCCGGCCCTCTTTCCCCAGTTTCAGGAAGCTATAATAGCTATTCATCCAGGATACACGGGTAAGTGCATAATCGGATTCCGGTAAATGGATCAATAAATCATATTGCAGATAACTTTTGCTTTTGTCGTCCACAATCGCTTTTACCATATAGACCTTTTCTTCCTCCACATTTTGTAATCGTCCATCTTTGAGGTACTGGCTATAGCCCACTAACAACAACGTCTCTCCTAAAATATTTTCGCGTCCGAAATTCTTCCGGGCAAAAGAGCGGGTAACAGCTACACCCGAAGGATCCCGTAAAGTCTCTTTCAGATCTCCAGCCAAAAGTTCAGGCTGAAACAAATCGGCGAAATTAGGGGTAACTGCATAAATAGCAGCATAAGGTATTGTTTCACCACTATTCTTTTTAATCTGTTTGTGATCGTCATGGCACACACAGATATCTTCGACTTCCGGGAAAGAACGCTGAATAGCGACGGCACGCCCTCCATTAAGGGTATGGTTGGCCATAACCTCTTCATTACTATAATATACGTTCTGCTCTTGTAATAAATACCATTGCCCTCCTCCTTTCACCACATGAGCTATATTATACTCGTTAGCTACAAAACCAATCAATAAAACACTACATGTCAAGCCAATAATCAAGCTCAACATCGAAATTACAAAATAAATTTTATTTCTCGCCCAAGAACGAAAAATCATTTTTAATGAAATAGAAAACATAAAAAATTCATATCTTTTTAACCGGATAATAACCAATTATATGCCAATTTATTAATCAACTGTTAATCAAATAGATAATCCCGGTTTCTATTTTGAATATGTAAAAAAACGAGACAACAATGTAAAAAAAATAGACAATCCGATTCAAGAGTAAAATAATTAATACATTGAATATAAACGACTTAATTATTTGGCACAATAATAGTATAGAGAAATACAAAATTCAATCTTCAATCTTATGATAAAAATAGAAAATTTAAGTAAAGTGTTCCGCACGGAAGAAGTGGAGACTACTGCATTAAATAACGTCTCGCTGGAAGTAAAAAAAGGAGAATTCGTAGCGATCATGGGTCCTTCCGGTTGTGGTAAATCTACCTTACTGAATATCATCGGCCTGCTGGATAATCCGACAGACGGGAAGTATTATTTCGACGGCGAAGAGGTAGGACACCTAAAAGAGAAACAGCGTACTCAGGTACGTAAAGGAAATATCGGTTTCGTATTCCAGAGTTTCAATCTGATCGACGAACTGAATGTATATGAAAACGTCGAACTGCCTTTGATCTATCTGAAGAAGAAAGCCAGTGAAAAGAAAGAGATTGTATCCCATATTCTCGACCGGATGAACATCAGCCACCGGGCCAAGCACTTTCCGCAGCAATTATCCGGCGGACAGCAACAACGTGTAGCCATTGCCCGTGCCGTAGTAGCAAGTCCCAAATTAATCCTGGCCGACGAACCGACGGGTAACCTGGATTCACGTAACGGTACGGAAGTGATGAACCTACTGACCGAATTGAATCAGGAAGGTACGACCATCATAATGGTGACTCACTCCCAGCACGATGCCTCCTATGCTCATCGGGTAATCAATCTTTTCGACGGGCAGATCGTCACCGAAACTTGTGGTGTGAAAGATTAAAGCAACGGACCTTTCTATAAACAACCTCCGGGAGAACAGGAAAAACTTCCGGAGTTCATTATCTTTATTCTTTTAGGGAAGTCAGGCCGGTCGATAATTATTATATTTGCATAGTTATAATTTTCCATATGACAAAACAAGGTACCATCCTCATTGTTGACGACAATAAAGGTGTATTGGCAGCCATCGATATGCTGCTCAGCGGCACTTTTAAAAAAGTGATCACCATCAGTAATCCCAACCGGATTCCTGCTATGCTGGAAACGGAAAATATCGATGTCGTATTGTTGGACATGAATTTTTCCAGTGGTATAAATAATGGAAACGAAGGTATTTTCTGGCTGGGAGAAATACGGAAAATAAGCAACGATCTACCGGTCGTCCTATTTACAGCTTATGCAGACATCGAACTGGCCGTAAAAACAGTGAAAGAAGGGGCTACCGACTTTGTCGTCAAACCCTGGGATAATGCCAAACTGATAGCGACCCTTTTGTCTGCCTACCGCTTACGCCAATCCCAGACAGAAGTAAAACAACTCCGGGAAAAGGAAGTCGAACTAAAAAAACAACTGACTTCGGGCGAAGAGTTGATCTGGGGCGATTCTCCGGTCATGCAACAACTACATCGGCTGATCGAGAAAGTAGCTTCTACGGATGCCAATATTCTGATCACCGGCGAAAACGGTACAGGCAAGGAAATGATTGCCAAGGAACTGCACAGACTTTCCAAACGGAATAAGGAAGTCATGATTGGTGTAGATATGGGTGCGATCACCGAGACTTTGTTCGAGAGCGAATTGTTCGGTCACGTGAAAGGAGCCTTTACAGACGCCAAGGAAGACCGCGCCGGTAAATTCGAAGCAGCGAACAAAGGTACTTTATTCCTGGACGAAATCGGTAATCTGACCTACTCCCTTCAATCCAAACTACTCGCGGCAATCCAAAGCCGGCAAATCACGCGGATCGGTTCCAATAAACCCATCGACATAGATATCCGTCTGATTTGTGCCACCAACAGTAATCTCCAGGAAATGGTTGCCAAGGGTACTTTCCGCGAAGACTTGCTTTATCGGATCAATACCATTCACATTGAGATCCCTCCTTTAAGGGAAAGAGGTAACGATATCCTCCAGTTAGCCGAATCCTTTCTGCGTAAATACGGATCGAAATATAGTAAAGGGCAACTGTACTTCACCAAAGATACTCAAAGTAAATTGCTGGAATACTCCTGGCCGGGTAATGTCCGGGAATTACAACACGCCATTGAGAAAGCAGTGATTATGTGTGATGAAGAGACATTAAAACCTTGTGATTTTTTCTTCAAGCCCAATAACGAAGTGCCGGCCAATAGTTCCAAAACCCTGGAAGAGATGGAAAAAGAGATGATCTGCAAAGCGATCGAGCACCATCATGGTAATATCTCCGCTATTGCCAGTCAGCTGGGTATCACCCGCCAAACCCTTTATAATAAGATGAAAAAATTCGGACTATAAGATTTCATCGTCATTCCATTGAAAACGCGAACCTTTTAATCTGATCTCCCATGTACCGCATTCTCAGTTCCCTCCTGGCTATCGTCATTCTATCTATCGTTTCCTGGCAAGCTTTCCGGGAAGGAAACTATTTAGGAGGAGCCCTGGCTGCTGCGGGAATCATCGGGCTGACCGGGTTGATATTCTATTTTATCAATACGACCAACCGAAAGTTAACCTATTTTTTCAGTGCTTTGGAAAATGACGATTACACCATACGTTTTGTCGAAAACGAAGGTATGCAATCGGAACGTTTGTTAAACCATATCCTGAACCGGATCAAAAGCATCATACAGAATACCCGGATCGAAATACAGCAGAAAGAACGGTATTATGAGTTGATCTTAAACAGTATCAGCTCGGGAGTGATCGCCTTAGACGATAACGGATTCGTACTTCAATTGAACCGATTTGCCCTAAAACTCATCGATCTGGAAGTTTTCACCCATGTCAGCCAGCTTAGAAAAGTTTCTCCTGTTCTGGTCGAAGCATTTAAAGAAATCCGTCCGGGTGAAAACCGGAGAGTGACTTATACCAACGAACGGGGAAGTATCCAACTGCTGATCACTGCCAGTGGTATCACAGTCAACGGAAAACATACCCGGCTTTTAGTGATCAACGATATCGAAAATGAAATGGACGAGAAAGAAATCGACTCGTGGATCCGGCTGATCCGGGTACTAGCCCATGAAATTATGAACTCGATCGCTCCGATCACTTCATTAAGCGACACTTTATTAGAAATACATAAAACGAATCCGGCAGCCCATACGCCCGAAACGATCAGGCAAAATACCATCAACGGCTTGCAGGTGATCAGTGAAACCGGTAAAGGATTGGTTTCCTTTGTAGAATCCTACCGGAAATTTACCCGTATTCCCCAGCCGGAAAAGGAAATCATAGAATTAAACGAATTTATCCAGCGAATGATCATCCTTTGCAGTATGGAACCGAACTTCTCGGCGATCACGATCCAAACCCAATTAACGCCCGAAAACATCCGGGTCTATGCCGACCCCAACCTTTTAGGCCAAGTCATGCTCAATCTGATGAAAAATGCCATACAAGCCTTACAGAACCGGGAAAATCCGATACTGCGGGTTGTTGCGGAACAACTACCAACCGGCAATATCCGGCTTCAAGTCATCGACAATGGCCCGGGAATTCCTTCAGATATGATCAACGAAATCTTTGTTCCCTTCTTCACGACTAAAAATGAAGGTACCGGTATCGGTCTGAGTATTGCCCGTCAAATCATGCGTGCCCACGGAGGCAATCTCAAAGTAAGCTCTATTCCGGATAAAGAAACGGTCTTTACCCTGGTATTATAACTATTCGTTCTTCAAAACGTCGACCGGATTTATTCGTGCTGCCCGGAAAATTTGCCAGGTAACGGTCAGCAAGACAAATACGACACAGGTAACGGCCACGCCCAAATACAACCCGACAGGTAATTCGGTACGATAGGCAAAACCCCTCAACCACAAAGTCATCAGGTGATGTGCTATCGGAAGTCCGATAGCACAGGCCAATAAAATCCGTCCCAGGAACTGCCGGTCGAGCAGCAGAATAATTTGCCCGACACCGGCGCCGTTTACTTTTCGCAAAGCCACTTCTTTACGTCGGCTTTCAGCCATAAACATCGAGAAGGCCAGGATACCCATCCCTCCCACCAAAATAGCGATGGCAGTAAAAATATGGATCATTTTCACCAAAGCCGTATCCCGGTTATAGAGTTGTGAAAATTCATACTCAGTATATCTAAATGCCATCCCGGGAAAGCGTTCCTCATACAATTGCTGCAAATGTCCGATTACTTTTTGCCGACAGCCTTCCCGGTAGCGGACCGATATGCTATAACTCAGTAAAGGCAGCTCATACGCGATCACCATCGGCTGTATTTTTTCATACAAAGGTAAAAAATGGAAATCCTTGACTACTCCAACGATACGGAATGTCCGGAATCCATCCCCCAATTTCAGCAAGCTTCCCAAAACCTCTTTTTTCCCTAACCGGCGGGCAAACTCTTCATTCACCAGTATTTCCGGAAAACCTTTCGGCTCAGCCCTCAAAAAATCCTCAGCTATGCGGGGATAACTCTCTGCTTCAATGTTCCTGCCTTCTGCCAGTTCAATGCGATAGGTGGGAAGATAATAGGCATCTCCATGTATGAAATAAGCCTTGATCTTCAGATCAGGTTGATCGTCCGGTGAAAGCTCCTCCGGATCTTCGTGTAACAAAGGCAGGTTATCTCCGTTCGTATAGGTCAGAATATCGGGATCGGCATTCCTGATCTCCTGCCGTACACTTTCCAGGTCGGCAGTATCTCCGAAATCCCATGAAAAATTCACTACTTGCTGATTGTCAAACCCTAAATTCCGTTTTTCAATAAAATTCATTTGCCGGGTCAAGATTACCGAACAAGCCAAAAGAGCAGTAAAGATACACATCTGCAAAACCGAAAGAACGATTTTCATATCCAGACGTCCCGAAAAACGTTGCAAAATCTCCCTGACCGAATGCTGATTGATATGCCGCTTCATCCATCCGGCCAAAATCAGTCCCATTCCCACCATCAATAAGACAACCATTCCCAGAAACAAAGCGATCTCTCCCCAGGTGACCGACAGGTCATACGTTTTCCCGGACGACAAAATAGTAACAAATCCCGGATGTAACAACCACACCAACACCCCCGACACACTTAAAGCGATACAGGCATAAAGCACAATTTCCCAAAATACCCGCCAAAATAAAATCCGATTATCGGCCCCCAAACAACGTTGCATAACAATCCCGATAGCCTGGGTATGCAGCTGAGCCATGGATATCATCAAATAATTCCCGGCAGCCAAAAACAGGATCAATATGGCTACCCCGGCCAGAATTACATTCAACCGCCGGGATCCATGCGGTAAATCCTCAGCGATATGTTCCGATTTCAGGTAAACCTCTTTTAAAGGTTGCAATTTAAACTGTTGTTCACCCACCGCTATATATTCGTAATTACGTTCGATCATCTCCGGTATTCCCTTTTCGATAGAAGCCGGATCGATATCTTTATTCAACTTAAAATAGGTATAAAAACCGTGTCCTCCCCACGCATCCAAATCTTCTTTCGAAGAAAGATCCATCACATAATCCGCCTGTAAAGAAGAGAAAGCCGGAAAATCTTCCATCACCGCCACAATCCGGTATTCATGTCCCGGATCCTTTGTATTCCAACCGGACTTTACCCGAACAACCTGCCCTAAAGGATTTTCATTATCAAAATATCTGAGGGCTTCCTTCCGGGACACCACCATCCAATCTTTTCCCCAGTCCTGTTTCACATCGCCACTGACCAGAGGAAAAGAAAACAGATCGAAAAACTGTTTATCGACTTGCAGACAATTTTTATTTCTAAGGTACTCTTTATCTGTAGCCTTTTTCACATCGAACAGCCAATCAGCCACCCGGACATATTCCTCTATTCCCGGAAATTCTTTTGCGGCATAAGGAGCTGTAGGAGCACTGGTATAGGAAGACCAATTTTGGTCATACTTACTTTTCAAAGTCACCCGATAGATCTGATCTGCATGTTGATGAAAACGGTCTGTTTTCCATTCTTTCACGACATGCATATAAATTAACAAGACCGACGTAAAAGCTATAGTAAACCCCACCACATTAATAATCGCATAAATCTTATGACGTAAAATCCTGCGTCCGATCATTTTCAAATATTCCCGAATCATACTATTTCATTTATATCTGTCCATTATTCATTTTTCAAAGCTTTCACCGGATTGGCCAATGCAGCTTTCCTGCTTTGCCACAAAAGAGTAAAAAATGCCACTCCTCCAGTGATCAGGAAGGCTGCAGCAAATAACCACCACGCTAAAGAAGCACATTCGATAAAGTTCTCTCTATATATTTCAATCACCCACCAGGCAATAGGAACCGCAACAACGAAACTACCCAGGATCAGGACAATAAAACGCCTGAACAATAAAAGTAATATCTCATGGGGTGTCGCTCCATTTACTTTCCGGATCCCAATTTCACGGAAGCGTTGCCGGATATCGAAATAAGCAAAGCCGAATAAACCGATCGAAGAAATAAAAATAGCCAAAAGAGTAAATATAATCGTCACCTCCGCCATTTTTTTATCTTTCGTATACAACGCCCGTACCTCATCCTCAAAAAAATAATATTCGAGTTCTCCCGGTTCTTGTGTCTTCTGATACAGTGTGTTCAACAGGCTGATGACTTCTTTTTCTTTTCCTTTTGTCACCTGCATCTGGTAAGGACAATCCTCCCGGTCATCGAAATAGACCATGATCATCGGAGCTATAGGAACAGCCAAATGATCTACCCGGAAGTCCTCGACCACTCCGATCACTTTCCATCCTTTCCCCCAATACTGGGATTCCAGTTCTGCCTCCCCGAGAGAAGTAAACCCGAACATTTTCAGGGCCGTCTCGTTGAGTACAACCTTTTCCTCCCGGTCTTTATCTTTTTCAAGATCGAAGAAACGGCCTTCTTTCAGTTTTAATCCGTACAAAGTCAGGTATTCGGGAGTCAGGCCCACCAATCGGCAGGAAATATAATCCCCACCCCCTCTGGTATTTTTCCAGGGCATACTGCCACCATCCAATAAGGATTGTCCGGAGCAGGATTGCTGAATATAAGGACACTTCTGAATTTCATCAATCACATAATCTATCCGTTCCCGATGCTGATCCTGACGCGCTTTCTCTTTTTTCCACCTATTCTCACGCTCCGTGGCATCCTCTACCCACAAACTTTCGATAGGAAGACTTTTAAATAGCTTGGCATGCACGATATTCTCCTGATTGATCCCCAAGTCTTTATTCAACATAAAATCCAATTGCCTGATAAAATAAAAAGAAACAATCAGCATGATCAGCGTCATCACATACTGTATCCCTAATAAAAGATGACGGGTAAAATTCTGACTCTTAGACACTCCCGATGTTTTCACCGCCATCGCAGGCTGAAGTTTCCGGTATTTCCACAGGGAATATAAAGAGACGATTCCCGGAACCAGAAGCAAGATCCCAACACACAAAAACGAATCGAACCGAATATCCATACGAACCGGTAACCCCATTTCTTGCTCAATCCATCCTGCCAGGACACCAATAACTACGACAGCCAAAATTACCCCTCCGGTCACCATGATTATATTTTCCAACCAAAAATCCAGCCAAAGATTCGGACTTCCCTCTCCGAGTACTTTCTTCACTCCCAGTTCTCTATTTCTTCTCAACAAAGCAACCTGATAGATATTCATATAATTGACCAGGCTGATCGACAGAATTACCCATCCGGCAATCCATAATATCATCAGTGAGTGTTTATTGCCATGCCGTAATAAAGTAAAGACATCGGAAACGATCCCGGTATTGAAATACAATCCCTCGAACGGAATGAAATCATAATTGAAATGCTGGGAACCATAAAATTTCTCCGGAAGCAATTTTTCTTTTACCGACTGTATACCGACTTTTTCCTTCAATACGATAAATTCGCTCATCATACGGCTAAACTCGGGGCGGTCCGGAATCAACACATCAAAACGAAAAGAACTGTTGACCGGAATGTCTTTCAAAATTCCGGTTACGGTATAGTCTTTGTTTCTGAATTGGATTTTTTTACCCAACGGATCCTGTTCGCCGAACATCTTCCGGGCAAAAGAACGGGTGAGCAACATATCTGTCGTTTGCTGTAAAGCCGTAGCGGTATCTCCTACGACCAACGGAAAATCGAAAACCTGAAAAAATCCGAAGCCGGTAAATAAAACATCGGCTTTGTAAAGCCGGTTCTCTACCGACAGTTGTTCTCCGTCAAAAGCGCTCACCCGGGTACGGGCCTCCACTTCCGGGTAATCCGCCAACCGGTCACTACAATTAATGATCTCACTCAGGCAGGGAATATCGATCTCAGAAGCCTGAGAAACCGTACAATAAATCCGGTGGTAATTCCGTTGAGCGGTATCGGTCGTATATTCCAGCCAAACATATTTTACAATCACGATAAAACAGGCTAATCCCAATCCCAACCCCAGAATACTGATACAAGAACACAAACGGTTCGACTTCAAGGCCCTGAAAGCAAAAAGGATCCTTTCCGGAATACTGTACATCATTCTCTTATTTTAGATCGTTCACTCATTTCGCAACGTTTTGACCGGATTCAGGGAAGCTGCCCGATAGCTCTGCCCTCCTACCATCAAAATAGCGATCAAACAAGCCGTCACACCTACCCCAAGGTATACCCATACCTGTTGTGAAATATGATAGGGATAGGTAGCCAGCCAACGATTGATCAGATACCAGGTTATCGGAACGGCAATGGCAAAGGCAAGAATAACCCACTTCAAAAATCCCCATATCAACATATTCAACACATCCCTTACTTTGGCACCGTTCACCCGGCGCAACCCGATTTCTTTCAGACGTTGCTGAATAAAATAAGTAGACATCGCCAAAATTCCCATAATGGCCAGCATGCATGCGATCACTGTAAAATAACCGATCATACCGACTGCCCTGTCTTCTGTTTTATACCATTCATCGATCGTCTGGTCCATAAAACCGGAGTCGAAAAGGTCGTTCCCGATAAAACGGATGTAGGTATCCTTTATTTCCTGATAAGTCCGGCCAGGATTTTGCCGGTCTATTTTCACTAAAATCTTCCAGGGATATTCCTCTTTCCCCAAAGGAACCATATAGGCCAAACCCATTTTATGCCGTAAATCCCGGAAATGAAAATCATCGACAATACCTCTAATCCGCCAATTCTTCAACCCCGCGAGATTTTGAAAATCCTGAGGTTTTTCTCCTAGTTCAAGTTCTTTTACTGCTGTCCGGTTAATCCATATTCCCCAATCCGCTCCTGTCGGCTCTACATGCAAACCCAGTACATGAAAAAAAGCGGAGTCGATTTTAAATACTTGCCAACTTAGAGACCTTTCGCCTACTTTCATCGAATTATTATTTCCACCGTCTAAAGGCGATCCTTGACAAAAAGAAAGATTAACTACTCCGGGGATCCGCATCATTTCACTCCGTAAAGCATCCTTCTGGGAAGGATCGACCACGTTGTCCAGGTAAATGACATTTTCCCGATCGAATCCCAGTTTATAATTCCGTAGATAATAGGCTTGCAGTAAGATGGTAAACGTAGCAATCGTCAGAGCTATTGCAACGACATACTGGAAACAAATCAATATATTTCCATAAACGCTTTTCATCCTCTTTTTAAATATCCCTTTTACAACTTCTATAGGTTTGAAGCGGGTTATAATCCAGGCAGGTACAAGACCGACAAGACCTCCGAAAAACAGAAGCGACAGAAGAAATATAATTCCGTTACCCCAGGTCAACATATCCCGATAAAACAAACGGGTGTCGAAAATCTGTTCAAAAAAGGGCATCAAAATCCAGGAAAATACCAAAGCGATCGCAAACGAAAAAGTACACAGAATCAATGATTCTACGACAAACTGCCAAAACAAGGTCGTATTATTGATTCCTAACAATTTTTTGATAGCCGCTTCTTTGGCCCGATTCGTAGTCTGAGCAATGGAAAGGTTATTGTAGTTTATTAAAGCCAATATCAAAATCAATAAAGCGATTACGGACAATCCCACCAGGGTTGTTTTGCTGTTTCCCTGTGTTTTGCTATTAGATGTCTTTCCTCCCCAATATACCGCACTCAATGGTTCAAAATCCAGTTTACTACTAAAACCATCACGATATTTCCAGTAAGTACTCTTAAAATCCCGCAGGATAATGTCCTTTTTTGAAACGATATCCGTACCCGGATAAGTCAGGAGATATAATCCGAAAGAACTATTACCGTTTTCTTCCAATATCCGTGGCATTTCCCAAATATCTGCCAATAGATCGAAACGGACAAATCCTTCTGTAACCCCAAAATGAGTATTATAAGGAAGATCTTCCATAACGCCTGTAACGATCAGCCGATGTTTACCGTTGATAACAATTTCTTTTCCCAGAATATCCTCAGAACCATAAACTTTATGGGCAAAAGAACGCGTCAGTACAATATTATTCTTATCGAGTAACACAGTAGCAGGATCGCCTTTAATCAAGGGAAAGGAGAACATCCGGAAAAATGAAGAATCGATCAGAGCTGTTTGCATCAGGATTTTTTCCTGATGAGGAATTTCTACCATATAGTTCTGATTATAATATCTTGTATAACATTCGATCTCAGGATATTTACTTTGCAGTTCGCTACCAATCACAGCCCCCCAATACGATCCCTCTTCATCAACCACCCGATAAATCCGGTCTTTATTTTGATGAAATTGGTCTACCGATAGTTCCTGACGAATATAAACACTCAACACCAGTACAAAAGTCAATGCGATAGCAAATCCCAAAACCGTAATAGCAAAATAAAGCTTATTGTGAATCAGGTTGCGTACAAATAATTTAATATCGATCATAGGAATATGGATTTTACCCTAGATCCACAATCGACATGCCAATTTAACTAATAAATTTATATTCAGATATTTATCAAATAAACAGCACCTTAAATCTGTCAAAAAAACAGACAATACTTGTATAATTTATTGACAAACGTGTTGGAAGAATTATTTCATACCCAAAACTTGACGGGCAAAATCGAAAGTTTGTTGTCTGACTTCAGGAATAGCTTTCGACGATAAACCACAGGCAATAACGTGTACGCCTGCATTCGGAAAAGCAACGGCCCGTTTCTCGTCTTTAGGAGTTCCTAATTCGTCGAACATGTTCAACGCCGCTTTAACTTCTATCGTCTCATCCTGATGATCGGAATCTTTGTAATAATAACCTAAAAAAACAGGCTGAGAGACTTTTTCGAATTCCCGTCGGTTCATTCTCATATCCAGCAGTTGCTGTAAATAAACCTGTGCTTCCAAGCGGTATTTACAATACCAGTATTTACAATCTTCACTATCTGCCGGATCATCCGAAACGGCATATTTCCCTCCATGTACGGCCCGGCTGATCTGTAATCCCCAGGGACCGCTCAACAAGGGGGCCATAGGATTTTTAATTTTAATATTCGGTGAATATAAGATCAGGGCATCCACCAGCCTGGGAAAATCGGCCGCTAACATCAAAGCTAACGTACAACCGGTGGATGTCCCCATTATAATAACTTTCTTCCCCAATTTGTGAGCGATCACCAAGGCTTCTTTAGCCGAATTGTAAAGATTAGCCGGCGTCATACCGAGCATAGCCTCCGTACCTTGCAAGCCGTGGGCCGCCAGCCGGGGAAGATAAGCATTCACTCTAAATTCTTTTACAAAATCGGATATGATCGGCTGGCCTTCGAAACGGCTGGCCGTAAATCCATGCAGATAAAGCAATACGTAGGTTGTAGGCTGAGCAACCGAATCTCCCCATAAAATGATTCCCTGATTATCGGGCTTCACCGGTAACCGAGCCTCCCTGTCCTGCACATACTCACTGATACGGTCGATTCCAACCGGTAGATCCGGTAGGTCCGTATTCAATTCCGTACGAGGTAGCCGGGGGCCCGCCCAATAGGCAATGCCTAAAACAACAAGGATCAGTAAAGGTATCATATAACGTCGCTTCATCATATCCTCTTCTACTTTTCGTTTTCCCTCACTTCTTCCAGCAACATTTCCATGGCTTTAGAGGCTGCCTTCGCTATATTCCTTTCGCGGGTAAACGAAAAAGTGAACAATTTTGCATAACTCTTCCGGGGTGTCGCTACTCCGATCCAAACCGTCCCTACCGGTTTCTCCGGCGTGCCACCTCCCGGTCCTGCTACGCCTGAGGTCGACACCGCATAATCTGCTCCGGTGATCTTTCTTACTCCTTCGGCCATCTGTAATACCACAGCCTCACTCACAGCTCCTTCCCGTTCCAAATCTGCGGCATTCACTCCCAATACATTTACTTTCACCTCATTCGCATAGGAAACTACACTTCCTTTAAAATAATCCGAACTCCCTGCAATAGAAGTGATCAAATGAGCGATGTAACCTCCTGTACAACTCTCGGCCGTGGCCATAGTGACTTTCTTATTACGCAACAGTTCGCCTAATTGTTTCTCCAGAACGTCGTCTCCCTCGGCATATCTCACGTCCTTTAATACTTCTTTCAGGCTTTCGTAACATTCATCCAGGTGTTTTACACTTTCCCCTTTCGCCGTAATACGTAATCTCACCAGTCCCGGAGAAGGAAGATAAGCCAATTTCAATCCCTCTTTTAAGGCATCTTCCCAATTTTCCAGCATTTGTGCCAATTGGGATTCTGGGACATCGTATACTTTCAGCATCCGGTATTCCAATTGTAAATGCGGATACTTCTTTTTCAATTCCGGCATCACGGAAGTATCGATCAAATGTTCCATTTCGAAGGGTACTCCCGGTAAAGAGATCAGTGACTTCCAGCCTTTTTCGAACCACATTCCCGAAGCTGTACCTTTATCATTACGTAAAATCCGGCAATTATCCGGCAATAAAGCCTGGGAGCGATTTCCTTCGTTCATAGTCAATCCTCTCCTCTTCAACATTTCTTCGAGCCGAGCGAATACTTCCTCGTTCATTTTCAACTGTGAACCGAAATATTCAGCGAGTACCTTTTTAGTAACATCGTCCTTCGTGGGTCCCAAACCTCCGGTTACGATGATCAAATCCGCCTCAGACATCGCATATTCCACCGTCTCATAAATCTCGTCCCTCTTATCCGGGATCGATAAAATCTCTGTAATCTCTACCCCCATATCGGTCAAACTCCGGGCAATATATTGCGAATTCGTGTCCAGAATTTGTCCCATTAAAATTTCATCCCCTATGGTTATAATAATCGCTTTCATCAGGTCAATATTTCATTATCTATTCAATCCTTTGTTATCATGCCTCCTGCAAACAAATTTTACACCAACCCCCAACCGATTCTTCCGTAAAATTCAGTCCGGGAATTAAATTGGTTTATAAAGTGCGTCAAGAACCTTAAGTGATGAAGGAGCACCTCTAAATGGATCCGTGTCACTTCGTTTCCGGTCAATGTCGCCTTGCAGGCTCCTGATTGGCGAACCTGCGGTTCTGAAAGGGAATTTTTTACCCGGAACGAAGTTCCACCACTCAGCGTAGCACTAACCAGAAACCGTAGCCTTTACTGATCTTTTCTGTCAAACCAGAAAAACCTGCTCATTTTTCGGTAATTCCTTTCCACTGGTCTGTACGGAAGGGGGAAGCCAGCAAACCGGCGCTATTTACGAGGTTGTCGTCATAAGGATTATTGCTCCAACCGTAACGGACAGCTACCGGATTCGGTACTTTCTCACTGAAAACAACGACTTTATTCCCATCGATGTAAGCCTTTGCCCATACAAATTTCCGATCAGCTCCGGCAATGGAAAAACCGTTGACATACCCATAACGGTTACGATCGCTGGTCGTCAATCCGTCGCCGACATTCCCGAATGTCAGGATCACTTTCTCTCCCTCCACTTTCATAGACTTATAAACGGGACCTTCTCCCAAAACAGGTTGTCCGTAAGCAACCTGCAGAGCTGCTTTCGCCAATCGTTTCCCCACCTCCTGTTTATTTTTGGGATGAATATCGAAAGCCTCACCGATATCGGTAATAACGGCTTGTCCGGTCTTCGGCAAACTCAGGGTCATATTCTGTGCTTCACGAAGTTCTGCCCAATCGCTGTCTTTCGGCTGATCTTCCACCGCCATAAAATTAGCTAATTGTACCCACAGAAAAGGGAACTCATATCCCCACTGCTGCCGCCAATCGTTTATCATGGCCGGAAACAACGTACGATATTGATAAGCTCTGCCCGCATTATTCTCTCCCTGATACCAGATCACCCCTTTTATCCCATATCCGATCAAGGGATGCACCATCCCGTTGTACAACAAGGAAGAGAAGCTATTCGGACTAATCCCACTGACTTTATACATCGAAGTCACCACCGAAGGCTTATACACCCAATCACCGGCAAGCGAATATCTCTGTCCATCGATTTCCAGGTATACTTCCTCAGCTTTACCGAGGATTCCTCCCAAGCCGCCGGTATCCGTAATGCGAACAGCAATCACATTATTTCCCCCTTTCAGGACACCTGCCGGAATTTCATAAGACCTGTTGGGCATCCAGAAATTCATTTCTCCTACTTTCACCCCATTGACATAGGTCAGGTCTTCGTCATCCACTGCCCCCAGATTTATTCTGGCTTTTTTTCCTGTCACACCCGCCGGCAAATCAATGGTTTTCCGAAACCAAACAATCCCATCTTCGTTCGCCAGTTCTGCCTCCCAGACTTTCGGCACTGCCATCGTCTTCCACCCTTTGGTTTTATAAGCCGGAACATACCATTTCTGAACCAAACCTTTGTCTTTTTTCAAGGCTTCTTTATATAACCTGATATTATCCATCGAATACCCCATCGCTTTCTCCTGATCCTTTCCGGCATATTTTTTATAAGTGTCGTTGGTTTTAACAGCCGTCTCCCAGCTGGTCCAGGTTTCTATATCGGTACCTCCCCAGGAAGTATGAATCAATCCGACAGGCACTCCGATTTCGGGTTGCAATTCTTTACCGAAAAAGTAACCGACAGCCGTAAACAGAGGAGACGTCTGAGGATTACAGGCAGTCCATTCGCAAGGCTCCAGATCGAACTGCTCCTTCGATTGCATATTTTTCGGAACATTCAACAGACGGATATCCGGCAAAGTGGAGGCAGCAATCTCCTGCCCGGCATTTATAACATTATTCAAACCGAACTCCATATTCGATTGTCCGCTACAAACCCAAACATCTCCGATCAATATATTGGTTAAACCGATCGTCTCCTCTGCGGATTCGATCTGCATGTCGTAAGGTCCCCCGGCTTTCATAGCAGGCAATTCCACCCTCCAAATTCCATCCTTCCCGGTTTTTGCCGTTTGCACACTTCCATTCAAAGCGACGGAAATCACTTCATTCTTATCCGCTTTTCCCCACACCCGGATAGGCATATCCCTTTGCAATACCATATTGGAAGAAAAGAAGTGAGGCAGACGTACTTTTGCCTGTAAATCCATACACAGCAACAGCAAGACTCCTAATCCCAAAAGATAAATTCCTTTTTTCATACGATTTTATTAAATGTTAATAAGTAAATCCTGAGCACCGGCCTGTTTCTCTGGCAAAAGAGCAAACAATATACCTACACCAAAAACAAATCCCAATAATTTTCCACCAACTTTTTTCATACTAAATACCAATTACAACTGAGTGAGTTCACAATAGACCCGATCTATAACATGGGGTAAATTTAAATAATTATTTTTAAAATAACATAGCCCACGGGGGACAGGGCCCTGCGCTATCTTTTCTCTCACAAACACAGTATTTTTTATTTGCCTATTTTTTCTTATATTTGCTTTAAATTAAAAAGAAAAGGAAATTTATGCGTTATCTCGATCCTAAAGCCGATCTGACTTTCAAACATGTTTTCGGCGAGCATCCCGACCTGGTGATCAGCTTGCTGAACGCCCTGTTGCCCTTAAACCCCAGGCATGAGATCAGGGAGATAGAATACCTTCCGGCCGAACTCGTACCGGAAAATCCTTTACGCAAGAACAGTATCGTGGACGTCCGCTGCCGCGATGCAGAAGGACGTCAGTTTATCGTCGAGATGCAAATGATCTGGTCTCCGGAGTTTCGCCAACGGGTATTGTTCAATGCTTCGAAGGCCTATGTACGGCAAATCGACACCGGTCAGGAATACGAACTGTTGCAGCCGGTATATTCGCTGAATCTGGTAAATGAAGTATTCGAGCCTGAGCTCGAAGGCTTTTATCATTATTATCAGCTAGTACACATGGAACACACTGAAAAAGTGATCGAAGGCCTACACTTGATTTTCGTCGAACTGCCCAAATTCAACCCACATACCTATTCTGAGAAGAAAATGCAAGTACTCTGGCTTCGTTTCCTGACGGAAATCAATGAACATACCCGCGAAGTGCCGCCTGAGCTGTTGGCCAATCCGGAAGTAAAAAAAGCCGTGAACGCCGTAGAAGAATCTGCTTTCACCGAAGCACAGCTTTTGGGTTACGAAAAATTCTGGGATATCATCAGTGTCGAGAAAACACTATATAACAGCGCTATCCGGAAAGGAATGGCAAAAGGAATTAAAGAAGGAATGACAAAAGGCATAGAAGTTGGAAGAGCAGAAGGAATTGTGGAAGGTATAGAAAAAGAGAAGCTCGTTATAGCCCGCCAAATGAAAGTAGACGGTTTACCGTACGACACCATATCCAAATATACAGGGTTACCGGTTGAGAAAATTGAAAAAGCGTAACAATAGCTCACTGCCCTGTCCCCGTGAGCTATTGAGGTATGGTGATGGTGAACTTGCTGCCGATTCCCAATTCACTTTCCAACCGGATACTTCCTCCGTATGCACAAACTACTTTGTGGACAAAAGTCAAGCCTAATCCGAAACCGGTAGTTTTGGTCACTTGTTGATTTTTTACACGGTAGAACTGTTTGAAAATTTGCTTCTGATCTTTGGGTGCGATTCCCATACCGTTATCTTCGACGGTCAGCACATAATTGTCACCGATAGTATAAAAGTCAACTTTCACCACGGGATGAGTACCGCCATATTTAATGGCATTATCTACCAAATTAACAACGACATAATTGAAATATATTTTATCTAAACATGGATACTCCAGTCCTTCAGCAATCCGGTAACCCACCCGTGCGTAAGGCCGGATCAATGAAAACATTTCGGTCGTCATTTCCATCTCGAATTTCAGATCGATCACTTCCCGGTTTATCATCAATACAGAAGTCTTTAGAGAAGTCAGCATCGTATCGGTGATATCCGCCATCTTCATCAAACGCGCCTTTACCATAGTCAATTTTGTCGTATCCCGGGGACATAAGACAGAATCTTTCCCCTCCAGAATACCATTTACTACCGAAATCATCGTTGCCAAAGGCTTCTTCAATTCATGTTCCAAATGCGTCATTCCCATCGTTTGTATCCGCGCACTACGCATTGTCATCCGTATCGAACACCACTGCCAAACCAAACAGAAGATAAAACCGATCATGAATATCAATTCAACCCATAAAATACCACTTAAAGCACGGAAAACAAAGGGAAGTTCGAAGGTTGCTAATAATTGATGTTTATTCTCATACCCTAACTCGATAGGAAGAGTCATAATAGAATTACAATTTTTCTTTAGATTTCCTGTAGATTGTAATTCTTCTCCCTCAATATTCAAAACTTTTAATATGGGATTTTCAGTAATACCTTTTTCTTTTAAATAATCAATATATAATTTATTTAGCCTAAGAACATCAAATAATCCATGTTCACACAAACAGTCATAGGTAATCAATTTTCCTAGTTTATCTACCATATCTGGAGATTTGATCGGAATATATCCCTCTTTATTATCATAATGCCAATAGAAATGATCATCTTTTGCTAAACCATATGTTAATTCATTATTTTTAGCAAAATTCAGTCCTTCATCGTATAAATATCTGTAGGCAGTATTCAATAAAACGTAATTAGCACTTTCACAAAACTCTCTAAGCTTTATTTCACGTACATGATACAGCCACATCCCTTGACCCAATAATACACATATTAATAATACGACGGACAATTGTCCTATCGTTTTCATACTATTTTTCATACCTTAGCTTGGGGTACATTATAGAACAATTTTTTTTTTACAAAATTAAGAATCTTTCCTAACTTCGCGTTGTCAAAATCAACAAATATAAAAATGAGAAAAAAAGCTAGAATTTTTATGGGAGGAATTATTATTCTGACCGCATTGTCTATTAATTTTATGTTTTCTAAAGAATCTACAATTACTGATATCACCTTTGATAATATAGATGCTTTAGCTGAAAACGAGTCAACCGATCCCAAACCAACATGTATATATGTTGGAACTTTTTGTTTTGGAGTCGATAAAAATGGTATTGTAGGCGATCATTTTGGATTAAGTCCTATACAAGAATAACATTAATTAGAAGAACAATTGATATGAAAAAACTATATTACTTCATCATCCCTGCTCTTCTGCTCGGCAGTTGTCAATCCGATCCGACCTTAGAGACCGAATCTTCTCCGTTAGTACGGACGAAGGTGACAGAGCTTCAATATGCCCAAACAGACAAAATCGATGTGGAGGCATTGAACATTATCTCTCCTTATAAATTTGTAAAAAAAGGAAACTTATATGCTTTTCTTACTCCCAGTAGCGCTTACCGTTTCGCCATTTATGACAGCGAAAATGGAACCGTTACCCGTTTAGTACCGGCAGGCAGAAACGAAGGAGAAGGCATGTATTTTATCAGTATGAACCTAAACGGAGACATCGTTTCGGCATTCGATTTCGGAACTAAAAAGTTCGTGGAAATTAACTTGAACGAATATGCGACTCCGGGTTACCAGCCTACGTTCACTTCCCTCACCGACAACAACAAGACCCCTATCGGAGCCATCCGGATCGGTGACCGTCTGCTGTCGACCGGAGTTTATACCCAAGGCCGTTATTGCATCAGTCAAGTATCCGGAGACGACACCTATAGTGTAAGTTATCCGGCCTGTGCCGATCCCACTCTGACGGATACGCTCAAAAGTGCATTTTATGCCAGCAATACCTTAGCAGTAAAACCGACGCTCGAACGCTTGGCCTGCGCCAATATGCAAACCGGTTGCCTGGACATCTGCAAAATCAACGGTAACGAACTGACCCGTGTCAATGAAGTGCATCTGACCCCTGCCAAGGTAAAATTCAACCGTCACCGTCCCAAAGGCCGTGGTTTAGTCCATCCGGTCAGTTATTCCAAATATAACATTTTCGGGTTCTGTGATCTGGCTGTATCGGATGATTACATCTATGCCCTGTATTCAGGACGGACGCTAAAACAACATAATCTGGACGTCGACAAAGGCAAAACCATACTGGTATTCGACTGGAACGGTTCGCACGTGCGTACTTACCGCCTGGAAAATGCTTGTTCTTCGATCAGCTATAGTGCCGAAGAAAATACCATTTATGCCTTATCTCAGGAAAACAATCATTCCGAGATTATAACACTCCATCTCTAGTGTTGTCGCTATACTCCACTGCATATAGAGGAGAGCGAACTTGAAGTAAGATTGTCTGCCAGACTCTCTTCTCAAGTTCCTCTCTATTTTTTATGCCCTTCCTTCAAGAAAAGAGGAGCGAGCGGTAATCGCCGTTTCGTACTTCAATTAATTCCGTTTCTGTGGTAAAGTGATCACACACTTGTTTCCGTTCGGTTTACTTATAAAGCGGATTTTTCCTCCATAACCACCGACCACCTGCTGTACGACGAAGGCCAGTCCCGCCCCGGTGGATTGTTCCGGCTGCCTGTCTCCCGGATCTATTTTCCTGCCATTATCTTCGACTGTCAACATATAATGTTTCTTGTCGGTATAAAATTCGATCCTCACTACGGGGTGAACTCCGGCAGATACAATAGCTTTATCTACCAAACAAAGGATCAGATAATAAAAATATACCTTATCCAAACAAGGATATTCCGCTCCTTCGTCGATTTGGTAACCCACCAGTGCCTGTGGCCGGATCAGAGAAAACAACTCAACGATCATTTCCATCTCCGATTTCAGATCGATATTTTCCCGGTCGATTTTCCATACCGAGGTCTTTAAAGCACTCTGCTGCATATCGATGGTTTCAGCCATTTCCACCAAGTGCGTTTTTATCGTATTCAATTTCAATTCCTCCTCCACAGACAAAGCAATCCCCTCGCATTGCAGCTTACCGTCGATCACTGCCATCCACTCCGTTAAAGGTATCTCTTCCGAAGGTGTCTTCCCCATCATCTGTACCAGTGTCCTTCGTTCAATCCTTTTCGCCACAACCCTTTGCCAAACTAAACAAACGATAAACCCGATCAGGAAAATCACCTCCACCCACAAGATATCGTTCAGGCCCCGGCCGACCGTCTGCTCGAATCCATGATTTTCCATTTCACGTACCCGATACAACCAAATTCCCTGTCCCAGTATTATACAGATCAGTAATCCCAACGATATACGTCCCAGTATTTGCATCTTATTCTTCATACCATCCGTCTATAGAATATTTTTTACAAACTTAAGAATTTTTCTTAAGTTTGTATATATTAAATTTACAAGTATATTTTCCCTCTACAAGGATGCAAAACCGATGTACGCAAAATCCCTTTCTGAATTTGCCGGTATCCTACTTCTTTCCGACTTTATTCAAACCCATATCCTTTTTTGATAAAAGCTTTTACCAGTATCACCTTTTCTCCCGGTGTTTCATTTATAATCCGGTAAGTAGCGGCAGCAGCAGGAATTACAAACGTTTCGGCATAATTAAAGCGTTGCCTCATTCCTTCGCGAGTCTCCACCCTTACTGCTTTCCCTTCCACCACCATCCAAACCTGGCAACTCCCTTCGGTTTCTACTTCCACCGCATCTTCGACGGTATACCGATGGACATCGTAAAAATGCTTTTCATGGGTCGGCAGATGTTCGAGTGTATAATGTTCGTTTTTTTCCAATACCTCGGGATGACAAACCAATTCTTTTGCCACCCGTTCTCCCTTCCGTTCGAAATAGAGGTTATCCATTCCCCGCTGTACATTCAGCGGACGGGGTTTCCCATTCAAATCCAATCGCAGCCAATCGTACATTTTAAAAGTAAAAATATACGGAACACTACTGATTTCCAGCACCATACAATTCTTTCCGGAAGCATGAACCGTTCCGTTGGGTATCAGAAAAAGGTCGTGTTTGTGTGCCGGAAATTTCTGTACATATTTTTCAATGTCTATCGTCTTACCTTCTGCCTGGCTCTGTTTCAATACCTCGCCGAACTCTTCAGGCCGGATATTTTCCTGAAATCCCAGATAAACCTGGGGATTCTGCCGGCTATCCAAGATATAATACGTCTCATCCTGTGTAAAAGGCATATTAAACTGTTCCCGGATGTACGTAGTCCGGGGATGACACTGTACCGACAGGTTACCTCCATCGAAAGTATCCAGAAAATCAAAACGAATCGGGAAATCGGTTTTAAACACATCGGCCGATTCTCCCAGAACTTGACGGTAATCGTTATACATCAGAAAATCGAAAGAAACTTCCAAACGATATCCGTTACTTTCGAACATCAGTCCATTTTCCAAAACCATCAATTCGAAAGACCAGGCTAAATTAGGTACTTCTTCATTCAATCCCGGGATGTGTTGTTTCATCCATTGCCCTCCCCATGCGCCGGGTTCGAACCAAGGGCGAACCCGGAAGAAATTTCTTCCCATCCGGTGTAATCCCTCTCTCAAATCCTCCCCGCTCATCATCAGCAATTGCTGTCCCCTGCGTTGTTCATCCACAATCAGCTCTATCTGTGGCAGACACTCCGCTTTATGCCGGTTCAGCACAACCCAATCCACAAAGAAAAAATGTTTATAGGTTTGCTGATTATTCTTCGGTTTATTCATACCCAGATTTTTCACCCACCCGGCCCGCATGCGAAACTGTATTTCATTTTTAGGTACATCGACATAGATCAAAGGTGCTTTCCATCCGGCCAAAGCAGCTCCTATACCGATCAGCACATTGATATCGGCCTCCTGGTCCGGCCTAAAAGCGTTCAACTTCCCGGGATCAAACCAATCCCTCAATTGTCTCTCCGTCATCCGGCCGAACAACGGATCTTCTCCTCCCAGATCGGGAGCGAGCATTTCCTCCAACGTCCGAGCATCCCGCATCGCGACATCGGTACGGAACCAACGTACACACTTCCCTCTCCGACGAAATTCATCTCCCAGTTCACTCACCAGTTCGTCCCAAAACACTCCTCCATAACCATCGATAACCACCTGCCCGTGTCGCTCTATCCAATCGGCCAAACACCCTATCCCCGAACGGATCTTATTCTCCCCGACCGGAAAAGCCGGATACAAATCATAAACTCCCCGGGGAGTTGCCTGTGCTTTCATAGGAGCCAGATACTGTTTTGTATTTCTCTTTACCGCCTCTTCTTCCATCCCACTCCGGCCCAAGACCTGATTCGCATACATCGCCGCCCCGATCAGCGGAGCATCTTCCCATAAACGGCAAGTATCTATTCTCACTCCGACCCCCTGGGTTTCCAACTCAGACTTTATCCGTTCCAGAAATAAATCGGCACCCCGCATGATATTTCCCCCGAGCACCAAACAGTCCGGACAGAAATGTCTCAGAAAAGGAGCTATAAATCCGGTAAAATGATCGGCAAACTCTTCAAACAGGACTTTAGCAGCCTGTTCTCCCCGATAAGCATATTCCGCCAATGTCTTCACATCCATCACCGCTTTATCGGGAAAGCGGTGATTCCAGTTCGTTACAAACCAGCGGGTAGAAAAATAGTCGTCCGCAATACTATCCCGAAAAGGAATATTATACAAATATCCGTGTTCCGGAACGGCGGGTGTCGTTTCGTCCAATATTTCTTCCCGGGCCATAAACGTACTTCCCAGTCCGGTCCCGACCGTAACGACCATACTCCTCTCACTCCCCTGAGCCGCTCCCCCATAATATTCTCCCAAAGCATAAGCAGAAGCATCGTTCAGGAAGACAACCGGTAAACTGCATACCCTTTTTATTTCCTCTTTCAAATCCAAACCGAATAAGGCATCGAATTTTCGTACCCCATGAATAGCAGCTATTCCCCGGGTATAATCGAAAGGCCCGGGTATAGCAATTCCTATACCCCGCCATTCGTTTTCAGAACGCCCTTTCTTCAATGCTGTAATCACCCGAAGTATCCCCTTTATAATCGAAGTAGCAGAGCCTCCGGCATCTATTTTCTCATAAACTATAGTCCTCTGATCCATCTTCCCGGTAGTCCCTGTGACAATCCCACCTTTTACATGAGTTCCCCCGATATCGATTCCTAATAAATATTCCATTATTTCACCACATTAATATGTATAGACATTTATACATTGACAAATATAGTGCATTCTTTTTATTGTTACAAAGTTTATCTCTTTTTATTGTTTTACCGACACAAGCCGAACAAATAACAAACTAACGATCAGCATATTATCCAAACATACTACTAAAAAACAATTACTTTTTTTGATTTATAAGAATGAAATTTTACTTTCGCAAATACAATTTTCCTACTTTTGCTTAAATTTTTCAATCATGAAAATATCGATCGATCACAATAGTGCGATACCTTTATATCTACAAATAGAAAATCAATTGAGGAACATCATCCGGGAACCGGAGTATAAAAAAGGGAAGATGTTACCCAACGAAGTAGATTTGTCGAAACAATTGGGAATTTCCCGGAATACGCTGCGCCAGGCGATCAACAACCTGGTCACTGAAGGGTTATTAGTCCGAAAAAAAGGGATCGGTACTATAGTAGTCAACCAATCGGTCAGCTCGAAAGCCAAAAACTGGTTGAGTTTCACCCAGGAAATGAAAGCGCAGGGAATCGAACCGACCAACTATGAATTACATACCAGCTGGGCGCTTCCTTCAGAAGAGATCTGTCGTTTTTTCTCCATCACCGATGAAAAGAAAATATTAAAACTGGAGCGTTTACGGGGTAATCCGGAATTTCCGTTCGTTTATTTCATCTCTTATTTCAATCCCCGGATAGGGCTGACCGGTAATGAAGATTTTTCCCGTCCCCTATACGAAATATTAGAACAAGATTATAGTTCTGTTGCAAAAATTTCGAAAGAAGAAATCAGTGCCCAGCTTGCCGACAAATTTCTGGCTCAGAAGCTTGAAATCAAGCCCGGGGACGCTATACTCATCCGAAAACGATTTGTATATGACCCGGGGGGACGCCCTCTGGAATGGAATATCGGCTATTACCGGGCCGATAGCTTCGTTTATACGCTTGAGTTCGAGAGGGAAGTATGAATTGGAGTTTATAAAATGCCGGAAGACCATTGGAGCGGGAACGAGTATCCGGTTCGGTTTTTCGAACGACCGATGGTGTCTGACAGAAACGTAACGTAAAGTTTTTTGCGCAGTAAGGGGTTCCGCCGTTCAGTGAGTTCTTCGAATAAGCGAAAGAAAAACAAAAGATTTTGTTTTTCCGAACAGGAGAAAAACCGATAAAATCAACGAAAGTCTTAACGGACCGGTCTGACGGTATAAAATCCGGAATCGGAATAGAAAGAAAAAACATACCTATATTTCAGGTAAACCGGATTTACTCGGCATCCACAGCTTCTACCTGTCCGATCGCCCTGATTCTTTTCAACAAAGAGGGATGCGAATAGTATACCCATTCGTACAGTGGATGGGGGGTGAGATTGCTTAAAGACTTCACAGAGATCTTCTTCAAGCCGGAAATGAGCGATTCACCATCGTAATACCGGGCAGCAAAAGCATCTGCCTGATATTCATTTTTCCGCGACCAGGCATTCATCACCAATCCCAATATCATACTCAACGGCGAATAGAGGATTGTAAAAGCGATCAATCCCAATTGGAAACAGGCCCGGTCACCTCCCAGAGCCATTGACAAAGCCGGCTGGTTGACAAAAAGCGAAAACAACCAAAGGATCACGCCGGTCTGAATCACAGATGCCAGCATAAATTGAACGGTATGCCGTTTTTTATTGTGTCCGACTTCATGGGCCAGGACAGCAACAATTTCTTCCTCGGTCAAATCCTTTATCAGGGTATCATACAAGACAATCCGTTTGCGGGGACCGAAACCGGTAAAATAAGCATTTGCCTTCGTAGAACGCTTCGATCCGTCGATTACAAAAATATTGTCCAGTTTAAAGCCCACTTTCTCTGCAAAAGCATTGATTTTATCCCGTAAAGCCCCGGCCTCCAAAGGAGTCTGCTTATTGAACAAAGGCACAATCAACTGGGAATAAAACATAGCCATAAAAACCGAGAATACAGAAACTATTCCCCAGGCATACAACCAAAAGAAAGAACCAGCCCATTCATAAAACCAGACGACAGCCGACAGCAACAGTCCGCCGATCACCCCGGAAACCAACATTCCTTTGAGTAAATCCAATCCATAGGTCTTCATTGTCGTTTTGTTGAAACCATATTTTTCTTCAATATGAAAAGTAGCATACCAATCGAAAGGCAAACCGAGTAGCCCGGAAACCAGCGACAAGCCCAACATAAAAAGTAAGGTCTGTAAAACCGCCTGATCTGTCCAGGTCACCACCCAGGCATTCCACCAACCGAAACCTCCTGTACACAAAAACACCATCATCACGATAAAAGAAAAAGTGGAACTGATCAGATCGAAACGATTCGTTTCGCGCTTATAATTCTGAAAACGTGCATATTCTTTTTCATCGTAAATTCCCTTAAGATTTTCAGGTAATACAGGCGCCATAGCCCGCATATTCACCCATTCCAAAATCCGTTCTACAATAAAATCAGCAACTAAAAAAACAACGATAATAATAAAAACAACCTCAGTATTCATATTCAAAATAAAAAAGTATAAACGGATAAAACTATTCTGCCGTTAATTTTTACAAAAATAGTAAAATCCATATATTCCTCCGTGATTTATTCAGATCATTTCTAATTACAGAAATTTTTCTTTAAAACTCTCGGGATTTTCATTTATTAATTTTAATTTCGTTGCGCAAATAATGAATTCATAAATCAATCCAGATAAGTATGGCAGAATTTAAGTATCAGGAACCGTTTCCTATTGAAAATGATACCACAGTGTATCGCCTTTTGACAAAAGATTATGTAAAAACGATCGAATGTGAAGGACGTAAGATTTTAAAAATAGAGCGTGAAGGGTTAGAGTTATTGGCTCGCGAAGCTTATGCAGACGTCTCTTTTTACCTGCGCGCCGCTCATTTGCAAAAATTAGCCGACATCCTGAAAGATCCGGAGGCCAGTGACAACGATAAATTCGTTGCCCACACCATGTTGATGAACCAAGTGGTTTCGGCAGAAGGGGAACTACCGACCTGTCAGGATACCGGTACGGCCATTTGTATCGGTAAAAAGGGAGAAAACGTATGGACCGGGATCAATGATGCCGAAGCGATCAGCAAAGGGGTATTCGAAACTTACCGGGACCGCAATCTGCGTTATTCCCAGGTAGTGCCTTTTACCATGACAGAAGAAAAAAACACCGGGACCAATCTGCCGGCACAGATCGACCTTTATGCCACACAGGGCAATAAATACGAATTTTTGTTCATCACCAAGGGAGGGGGCTCTGCCAATAAGACTTTCCTTTACCAGCAGACAAAAGCTTTATTGAACGAAGAAACCCTGACTAAATTTATCCAGCAAAAAGTATTGGATCTGGGTACTTCGGCCTGTCCTCCCTACCATTTAGCGGTAGTCATCGGCGGCACTTCGGCCGAAGCTTGTCTGACCACAGTCAAGAAAGCCTCGGCAGGCTACTACGATCATCTCCCCACTTCGGGTAATGAAGGTGGCCGTGCTTTCCGGGATCTGGAATGGGAAGAAAAGATCTTGAAGATTTGCCGGGACAAAGGTATCGGAGCCCAGTTCGGAGGTAAATATTGGGTACACGATGTACGTGTGATCCGTCTTCCGCGTCATGCAGCTTCTTGTCCTGTCGGCATCGGAGTCAGCTGTAGTGCCGACCGGAATATCAAAGGTAAAATCACGGAAGAAGGGATTTTCCTCGAACAACTCGAGAAGAATCCGGCACGTTTTCTGCCGGCAGAAAGTCCTGCTTTAACTCCGGCGGTCAATATCGACCTCGATCAACCGATGGAAAACGTATTGAAAGAACTGAGCAAATATCCGGTGAAAACCCGTTTGAACCTATCAGGGACCCTGATCGTTGCCCGGGACATCGCCCATGCCCGGATCAAACAAATGATCGACGAAGGCAAACCGATGCCCGAATATTTCAAAAAACATCCGGTCTATTATGCCGGTCCTGCCAAAACTCCGAAAGGCATGGCATCAGGTAGTTTCGGACCGACGACAGCCGGGCGTATGGACCCTTATGTCGATCTGTTCCAGTCTTTAGGTGGTTCTATGATCATGGTAGCCAAAGGCAACCGTTCGATCGACGTCACTAATGCCTGCAAAAAGCATGGCGGATTCTATCTGGGATCGATCGGTGGACCGGCAGCCATTCTGGCTAAGAACAGCATAAAATCGGTCGAAGTGGTCGATTTCGAAGAACTCGGTATGGAAGCTGTCCGCAAAATCCGCGTAGAAAACTTCCCGGCCTTCATCATCGTCGATGACAAAGGCAACGATTTTTTCGCTGAGTGGGCTCATTGATAACAAGAAACTATCCAACGGTTTGTTGTAGTTAACCTCCTTTTGAGGGTCATTCTGCCGATTGGCGGAGCTTCGTTTCTGATCGATAACAGGGATCAGGAAATGAAGCTCCGCCAATCTTTCTTTTTTCAAAAGACAGCTCAAGTTTGAAAAGTCGCTTATCGATATTCCAGGGCATAGAAACCATCCATTTATTTTTCACACTTATTTCCGGTTTGTGAAATAAAGACAAAAATTTTTGCACACCTTGACGTCATTTGTGTAAATATCTCATTTATTGATAAATAAGCTATGTTGTTTCATTTTATTGTCGTTATTTTGTGGTTGCACACAAAACACGACAATAAATTAATAGCTATGCAAGCAACATTATCCTATGCCTGCGGAATATCAGATATTCCGTTGAAAGGAGAGACAATCGGTCAGAATCTGCGACAAATAGCAGCAAAATTTCCGGAACGGACTGCTTTGATTTCCGAGTATCAACAATACCGGGCCAATTACAGTGAATTTCTGGCACAAGTCGAACAGGTAGCCAAGGCCTTGATGGCCCACGGGATTCGCCGGGGCGACCGGGTAGGCATCTGGTCACCGAACCGCTACGAATGGGTATTGGTACAATATGCCACAGCCTTGATGGGGGCTATTATGGTAAACATCAATCCGGGATACAAACTTTCGGGTTTGCGTTATGCCCTGGAACAAAGCCGGATCGATCTTTTGATCGCTTCCTCCCACTTCCGGAAAACCGATTATATCAAAATGCTGGACGAGCTCCGTCCGGATTGTCTTTATCCCAAACAAACCGTCATCATCGACCGCGACTGGGCAACTTTTTTATCGAGCGCTTCTCAGGTGAGCGATGCCCGACTGGCCGAACGGGAAGCCTCCCTGCAATTCGACGATCCTGTCAATATCCAGTATACTTCGGGTACAACCGGTTATCCCAAAGGAGCGACTCTCTCCCATCACAATATCCTGAATAACGGATTTTTCATCGGGGAACGCTTGAAATACACGGAAAAAGATATCGTATGTCTGCCGGTTCCTTTTTACCATTGTTTCGGTATGGTATTGGGCAATATGGCTATCGTCACTCACGGGGCCTGTATCGTTATCCCCGGAGAATTTTTCGATCCGGAACAGGTGTTACAGACTGTCGAAAATGAAAGGTGTACCTCCTTATACGGTGTCCCGACCATGTTTATTGCAGAACTGGATCTGCCCGATTTCGCCAAATACAATTTAAAATCTCTCCGAACAGGTATCATGGCAGGTGCACCTTGTCCGATCGATACCATGCGCAAGGTACAATCCCTGATGAATATGACAGAAATTTGTGTTTGTTACGGCATGACAGAGACCTCTCCGGTTTCTACCGAAAGCTGTACGGACGATCCGCTGGAACTGAGGGTAACGACGGTAGGTACCGTCCACCCCCACGTAGAGATTAAAATCATAGATCCGGAAAGCGGCGCAATCGTCCCCCGGGGTACAGCCGGGGAACTCTGCACCCGGGGATATTCGGTGATGTTAGGCTACTGGGATAATCCCGAAGACACCAAAGCCATCATCGACGAAACCCGCTGGCTTCATTCCGGTGATATCGCCGTCATGGATGAAAACGGCTATGTGAGTATAGTCGGACGTATCAAAGACCTGATCATCCGGGGTGGAGAAAATATCTCTCCCAAAGAGATCGAAGATTTTCTGATCGTCCACGAAGGGGTCTCCGACGTACAGGTCATCGGTGTATACAGTGAAAAATACGGAGAAGAAGTGATGGCCTGGATCAAACCCCGTCCGGGCTACAACGTATCGGCCGAATCGCTTCATACGTATTGTAAAGGCCGAATCGCAACCTTCAAAATCCCCAGATACTGGAAATTTGTCGATGCTTTCCCGATGACGGTTACCGGAAAAATCAGGAAAATAGAAATGCGGGAAATATCCGAAAAAGAACTGGGCCTGGATCTTCTCCGTCCCAAACGTTAAACTCTGTTCACGCTGTTCCTTTTCTATGTATCTCTGTATACCTGGAAAAGGAACGGCCCCTATCAGTACTTATCCGACTCACAGCAACCGTCAGAGGCAGCACACCGGCCACGGTATACCAACACTACCGAACAAAGCTCTGGCCAAAGCTTAAACTATCTTTACATTTCTACGTACAACAGACATTCGAACTGCTTTAGAAAACAAGATCTATGAAAGGTGTACTTCTCGCATTATCCACTGTTATCGTCTGGGCCATTCTAAATGTAGTCAACCGGTTTTGTGTTTTGCAATACGATGTCAATATTATGGTATTCACCTCTTTTATGATTTTCGCCACCGGTGTCACTTTAATGATCATCCGCAAACAGGTCATACCCCAAAACTGGAAAAGCGGAGTAAAATACTCCTGGCTGTACACCATTATGCAGATCATCCGCAGTTTCACGATGATCTCTACCTTCCTTTATATCACTTCGACAGAGACCAGTCTTCTGTTCAACATAGAGATTATAATCACTTACATTCTGGCCTATGCCATTTTTCGAAGAATACCTTATAAAGGGGATTTCCTGGGCATTCTCATTATATTGCTCGGATTTATATTATTTATTTTTTCCCTTCCAGTACACATGCGTGTGATTGTCTCCATCCTAGTGTTGCTGTCGGCGACAGCCAGTTGCATCCGCTCGATCGTCGTGGAGGAAACCACCATCTGGAATCCGGATACCAGCGTCCGGCAAAAATGCGGTATTTCAGGATATACGATGTTTTACGGAGGCCTGTCCCTGATCGTCTTTTTCTTTGCCATAGCTCTCCTGAAATTTTTTCTCGGGGATCGGCTCCCTCCTTTTTTGAGTTTTCTAACGCTCCTCCCCGACCTGCCCGAAATGATCCATCCGGAAACAATTATCAGCGCCTGTCTGGCCGGTTTATTCATCAATGCATCCACTACTTACCTCTATTATGCAACTTTAAAATTTTCCACCTCAGAAACCTTTATGGCTGTACGTGCTTTTCAACCTGTGCTCACTTATTTACTGGAAGTGATCACAGCCCTCTATTATGCTGCCATGCGTCCACAGCTGGACACCCAGGATTATATTTACGGAGGAATCATCATCTTAGGTTCCTTACTGATTCTGATCATTCCTTCCAAAGGCAGTTACACCCATCAATCCAAAGACTTTATCACCGATTAAGCTTATCCCTCACCGGTTTCTTTCCATACGACATCAATACCGGCATAAGGAATACCAGGGCGATGACAGAAAACAGTAAACCGCCGATCCAATGGTTAGGAGTAGCCGAATGAGGAATTTCCCTGCACATATCCCTGCCAGCCAAAGCCAGACGCTTCCGCCCCAAAGGAGAGAGCCTGCGAGTGCAAGTGCCACCCAAATTGATATTTTGTATCTCAGTTTCATCTTATCTGATTTTTTTTTGATTTTATGCGGATTCCAGAGGTGAGGAAGTTGAGTTTCCATTTTCTTTTTCCCTGCTTCTCGCATATCCGACATTTTTTTTATGCGTCTTTCCGTCGGGTCGGTCGTTTTCGTTTCAGTGGCGTAAAAAGGTAGGGCTTAGGACAAACAAGGTTTTATGGCGAGAATACTACCTGCAATGAAATGGAAGTGTGGAGATTGTCGTCTAAACGGCTTGCCGCCCCGACCTTTTTTGTCCGTGGAAGCCCGGAACTACCTTTGCCGCTGACAACGAACAACCGATCCCGACATAATACACGGGCATAAGTGGAGGATGTGCAGACGGAGAAGCGGGGCGAAAACAAAAAACGTAGTCTTCGGGGACTGCATTTATCATAGAAACAGAATACACGGAAAACAAAAAGCCGCCCCAACGGACGGCTCTATGAAAATAATTTGGAGAAAAATCTTTTTTCTCACGATATACCCTTATCTTTGCAACAGGTTATTCGAGTTATGCAAAGCGTTGTATATCATTGCAGAAGATAGGTCGCCAAATCATTACCTACTGCATTTCATAACTCATTAGGCTATTGAATGCCAATTACTTGAACCTAAATGATAGTTTTCTCCAAAAAACAAAAAAGAAGGTTGCGAATGGGTTGCAAATTTTCATGATTTTTGTAATTTTTTTGCCGATTCCTTTGTTTATTCCTTCATTTTTTATATCTGTAAAACAACAACACAATCATAACAGCCAATACCCTGAAAAACGCTCTTCTCTTTACCCGTTCCCAGATCAACTCGTTTCCATATCCTCCGGCAAAACGATGAACCTACAAATCGTTGACAGCAAGAAGACGGAAGCCGTCAATCTGGTGGATAAGGTGTTTGCTTAGTAAAGCATTTTGAGAATCAGGCTATTTTTAAAAATATTAAAATTGAGATTCACTTTTATCATACAAAGATTTTGAGATTTATGTCATTTTACAAAGAAAACATTTTGAGATATATGCAGATTTCGTTATCTTTGTTCTATATTGATAACTGTGCAGATATATGATATTCAAAAGGAAAATATATAATGAGCTTCTGCAATGGAAGCGGACGGATGAAGGCAGGACTGCCGTATTGATACAGGGTGCGAGACGTGTCGGGAAATCCACCATTGCTGAAGAGTTTGCAACTAACGAATACGAAACTCATATACTGGTAGATTTTGCCGCATGTTCGACAGAAATCCGGGATTTGTTCAATGACGTGTCCGACCTTAACCGAATTTTCATGCGCCTGCAACTGGAATACGGTGTCGAGTTGAAGGAACGGAAGTCTGTCATCATCTTTGATGAAGTCCAGCTTGCACCCAAAGCGAGGCAGGCGATCAAGTATCTTGTGAAAGACGGAAGGTATGATTACATAGAGACCGGCTCGTTGATTTCAATTCGCAAGAATGTCAAGGACATCCTGATCCCAAGCGAGGAGGTCAAACTCCACATGTTTCCCATGGATTATGAGGAGTTCAGGTGGGCACTAGGAGATACGACCACCATCAGACTGCTCCAAGGCTGTTTTCACGACAAAACATCCTTGGGAGATGCTACGAACCGCAAACTGATGCGTGATTTCCGGTTGTATATGCTTGTCGGTGGCATGCCACAGGCCGTGGTAGTTTATCTTGAAACCAACAATCTGGAAAAAGTAGACAGTGTGAAGCGTTCCATAATAACCTTGTATGAGGATGACTTCAACAAAATCGACCCGACGGGAAACGCTTCCAAGATATTCCGCCAGATTCCGGCCCAGTTAACGGGCAATGCCAACAGGTATTTGGCATGGAGCGCAACGGATGGCACGCGTAATTCCGCACTGGCAGAGATACTTTCCGAAGTCAGGGAATCGATGGTGGTCAACATGGCTTACCATGCCAATGACCCGAGTGTGGGAATGGCATTGCACCAAGACCCCAACAAATACAAGATGTTTGCAGGCGATACGGGGCTGTTCGTCACTCTCGCATTCTGGGACAGCAAGTTTACCGACAACACAATATACCATAAGCTGCTTGCTGACAAGTTGAGCACAGACCTCGGGTATGTCTATGAGAATGTTGTCGCACAGATGCTGAAGGCTTCCGGGCACGAATTGTACTATTATACTTTTCCCACCGGCAGCGGCAAGCATAACTATGAGGTGGACTTTCTGATTGCGGATGGTGACAAGGTAAGCCCCGTCGAAGTCAAGTCATCCGGTTATAAGGCGCATACATCGCTGGATGCCTTTTGCGGCAAGTTCTCTTCCCGGATAAGGAACAAATATCTGGTTTACACGAAAGATATGCGCAAGGACGGCGATGTCTTGTATCTTCCCGTATATATGACAATGTTTCTATGATTATGGACGGTATGCTATCGAATATCTCCCAACGGTTGCACGAAGTGAACACACTTCTTGCCACTTACGGACAAGGTGTCTTGTCTTTTGAACAGGTCTTGCCGCCGTCCCTGTTCTATCAGGATTTCAACGACACGAACCTTCTTGTCAAGGAGGCTGCCTGTCTGGTAAAGGAGAACCCTGGACAACTTCTGGACTTTTCCTCTTCCCTTCTTTCGGAAACGAACAAATTCCTCTCACTCGACAGGACACCGTTGCAGGTGGCGGACTTTGAAACCCTTTTCAGGGAACACCTCAAACCGCTTGAACTCCGGTACGAGGAAGCGAAAGCAAGCGCCACAAAACTATGGAGCGAATATTCGGCGATGAGCAGCCGATTGGATTTTCTGCCTCTGGGTAGCAGTTGAACTTGCGGTTGTACATCGTTGTAAGCCGTTCCTTGAACTGCGGCGACTGCTCTTCCAGCCATTCGGAGAACCCGTTTCGTATCTCGTCAATCTTGGCGTTGGCGAGCTGTATGCCCTCGCTGTCGCGTACCTTGATGTCGTTGCCATGCTCGTCCTTACCGATGAACTTCATCATATCCGGGCAGGTGTTGTGCAGGGCGTGTTTCAGCAGGTGCATCCCGTCATAGTTCCGGTAATAGCCCTTCACTAAAAACTCGTCCGTGATTTTCATGGTGCGGCAGCCGCACGCCACCGAGAATTCGTCCAGACTTGCGGAGTAGGCTATCTTGACCTCCGTGTCGAAAAGGCGGCTCATGTAGGCGGCGTACACGCCCGTGGGAATCCAGCGTTCCCCGAAGTTGAAGTCGAGGTCCTCGAACGGGATTTTCTCCGGCTCGGCTTCTTTCAGAGCCTCCAACGACTGCCTTACTTCCGGCAACCGCTCACTTTCGGGGTTGCCGTCGATCCATGCCTCGATGCGTTCCGCCTTCTCTATCACGTTCCCCGCGATGAACCTGTCCTTTATCTCGTAGCCGGTCACGAGCGGATTGTAGAAGATGCGCCCCTTGAGGGCACCAAGCAGTTCCTCCTCCGAAAACAAAGGGACGGGGGTAATGTTTCATACATAACACCAGAAAATTGCTCAAAATGAATAAATCACAATACAAGGATTGCTATCTTCCTGTATGCCGGAAAATTCTTCTCTCATCCGTTGTATCTGTTTGGGATACTTCTCTTCAAAATTGACATATTCATTTCCTCCTTTCAAATACGTACACATATCCGAGGCACTGACAGAGGTTATTATATAATCCGAAGTGATGTCAATCATACGCCCAAAGGAAATAAAATACTTTCCGGTATAAGCCGTTAGTTCACAAACCTGAGACTCCCGATTGTTCTTATTATACAGGCACAAGCGATTCTGACCGGCTGCCAGCACCCAATAAATATAGAAATCCGGAGTTTCCTGGAATTTCTCTATGGTTGTAATATAATCCGGATTGCGTGTATATTCTTTGTACTCATCATATGAAAGTTGTTCCGCTGGCAAATGAAATTTTCCAAAACGTACCGTATGGTCAACACACATATCCTTCCCCTGGCAACGATAAATGTTAAAGTCTGTAGGTGCTATATAATACAACGAATCCTGGTATGTGGAAAGCGAATGGATACTGGCCATTTTACTTTCCCAGCGGGAGTCTATTTTCATATACTGACTTTCGATTTCGTACCGGGAATTCATTGCCCACAAATTGTATGGTTGGTTTTTATCTTGCGAATAGTTGCCCATATATCCGATGTAGCCGTTTTCCAATGAGACCATTTTAACAAATGCTTTCGGAAGACGGATAGTCTTTACCAAGCGGTATTCGTCCACATCAAACACCAATAGCTTTTCGTCTATTCTTGACAATAAATTCAAGGTCCGGTTCCGGGAATCGATAAACATATCGGATAATTGCAAATATTCTTCTGCCCCGCGTCCTTTCCTGCTTATTTTATGCAACAATTTACCCTGTAAGTTAAAAATATAAACCGCTTGCTCAGGAGAAAAGGTGGCGACATACAGACGGGTTTCGTAAAAGATGACCTTATCAATCTCTCCTATCAGAACCGAGTCGTTTGTTTCCAAAGGAACAATAGTACAATCTTTTAACAAACCCATTGTATGAACATCCTTCATCTCTTGAGTGAAATCGAAATGGATGCAACGAGACACTCCAGATGGTTTAGTCCGACAACCGGATAACAAAATGATAATGGCAATCATTACCATACAACTTAACTTTTCCATGATGAAAACAACATTATTTCTGTTTCTTATCCTGTCTTCCCCCCTTTTTATGGTTAAACAAACCCAATAAATATAGACATCTATTTATATCGTATATCCCTTTTCATTATTTGATTTATATACTTAACAAATATTATTCTATATTTCTGAAAAGAAGACAGCCAAAAGTCCGAAAAGGGTTGTTCGGGAAATGATTTTTACAAATAACGTTATTTTTATATAAAATCAACCCATTGATGAAATTAATAATTATATTCAAAATAGATATACCATTGATAGTTAACGACTTAAATATAATCAAAAAACAATTCTCAATTTGCATCCAAGCGAATACGGCGGTAAATTGTTTCGTGGGAAATATTCATATCATTGAATTCTGTCAATACATCTACCCTATTTTCATTAACCGAATCGCCTCTACGATACCCTCGTAATCGTCGGGATGAAACCAACGGATATCGTCATCGCGCCGGAACCAGGACAATTGTTTGCGGGCATACCGCCGGGAGTTGCGCTTGATCAGGCGGACGGCTTCGGCATAATCGGTCTTTCCCTCGAAATAATCGAACAGTTCTTTATAACCTACGGTATTCAAGGCATTCAAATGACGCAAAGGCCACAACCGCCGGGCTTCATCTTCCAGTCCTTCCTCCAGCATCAGGTCTACCCGCCGGTCGATCCGGGCATACAACTCTTCTCTTTCGCGGTTCAAGCCGATACGGACAATACGGAATCCCCGGTCTTTGGGGGTGTTTTTCCGTAGCGAAGAGTAGGGCACACCGGCCATGCGACACACTTCGACAGCATGGAGCACCCGTTTTCCGTTGTTCAGATCGACCTGTCCGTAAAATACAGGATCCAATTCTTTCAGCATCTGCCGGATACTTTCCAAACCTTCCCGTTCATATACCTCCATCAGCCCGGTTCTCAATTCAGGAGAAATGGTCGGAATATCGTCTATACCTTTACATACGGCATCGATATACAGCATCGATCCACCGGTCATCAGGACCACTTCCTTCTCCTGAAATAATTCCCGGATCCGCTCCAAAGCCTGCACTTCGAATTGCCACGAATTATAATAATCGTGCACCGAGATCATTTGGATAAAATGATGCCGGACAGCAGCCAATTGACCGGATGAAGGCACTGCGGTCCCTATCCGCATTTCTTTGTAGATCTGCCGGGAATCACAAGAAATGATTTCCGTACCGAACGCTTTGGCGATACCGATACTGAGATCCGTCTTTCCCACTCCCGTCGGTCCCAATAAAACAAGTAGTGTTTTCATCCTGACTGATTTTCATGACAAAGGTTACAAGTGTCCGCATTCATTTTTGTGACCCTTGTAACCTTTGCAACCAAGTAACTGAAAAAAAACTATAGTTTATCTATATAATCGTCCAGACTTTCATAGCGGTCGTCATACCCATCGTCGTCGCCATAACTATCGTCCCTATAATCGTCGTCTTCATCACCGAAGCGAAAATCTTCGTCATCGTCGTCTCCTCCCCTTCTGCGGCGTCCGCTACCACCGAATTCCTCCATAAAACTATCGTCATATTCGTCGTCGTCTTTATCGAAAGCCCAATCTTCATTGGCATCGTATTCCGTCTGATGGGGCAATTCTCCTTCGCAATAGACACACAAGGGCAAAACATCGGCAGAATCCCCGATATATTCCCCGGCATATTCGACTTTCAGATACTGATTGGCAAAGAAATCATATACATATTCCAATTCGATGCAACTGGCATTCACCACTTCACGAATGGTCGTAACATCCATCACCAGCGTATTATTATCTTCTTCATCGTCGGCCGACATTTCCATCAGAGCAATTTCTTTTCCCCGGTTTCCCATTTTATCCAAGGTAAAAAAGGAGGCCATCTGCGAACCGTCGAAGTTCAATGTTTCCACCAATTTATCGTGCAACTGCTGAAAAGTCTGCTCACCGTTAATAGCTATTTCACACCTAAAATCATTACTGTCTGGTTTACTGATCTCAAATCTGTAGTCCATATTATTAAGTTTTTATAATCCAAAACTAGCAATACCTATGCCGGCAACAATTCCCATTAATACTAAAAGTAATACCACGACCACAACCCCCGCAATGCAGATGGAAATAATCCCGCACACCCGGCCTGCATTCACATTCTTGAATGAAGACTCGGTATATTCATCCGGCGACTGCAAATACAGTTTCCGTTGTCCCCCGGCCAAGACTACGGCAATGATCCCCAATATCAAACCGAAGAACCCGTAACACCAACAAAATATCAGGGACAGAATTCCCAAAACCAATACGACCGTCGCATTGGGCAGGTCCTTTTTCGCTCCATTCATTATTTCCATAATACACTGATTATTAAATTTATATTCTGTTTCCTGTTTTTACCTTCCCTCCTCATTTCTTCTTCGGTTTATCGCCTGGTTCATTAAAGCAAATATGAAATTAAAATTATTATCAAACAAACAAAAACGACATTTTTTAACAACCCGGCCAACATTTTTTTCATATCGGTTCCTCAGGAATAAATTCGAGCTTAGGATACGACGACAGGCCGATAAGGTTACAGGAATAAGCATACAAATCAAATCACCTGCCCCATTCTTATAAACCGGAATACATAAACGAGGAGAATCGTAGCGACACAACAAAATCCGGTTCCTTTCAAAAAACCGGCAGAGATCTTTCTGATCCCACAACAACGTCCGATCAGAAACAGGCCGAATGCGAAAAGGGGAACTATTCCCGGCCAGCTAACGACCGCTGCCTGTATATTTCCTTTTAACAGGAGTAACAGCGCAGTCTGAAATCCGCAACCGGGACATTGGATCCCCCAAATCTCCCTGAAAAAACAGGGCAACTGATGTGCCTCCAGCCATTCGATCATGCCGTTATACGCTTAATTTCCCCGGATTACCCCTTCGAGAATATCCATCGCTTCTTTCACCAGATTGAGGTTGGCCTGAGTCCCCATATGTCCGATACGGAAAACTTCTCCTGCCAGACATCCGTAGTTTCCGCCGACCACCAGGCCTTCGGCCCGCAAACGTGTATCCAGATTCTTCCAGGATATTTTCTGCGGAACGTAGACTGCCGTCACTGTAGGAGAAGGTACAGCATCCATTGCCGGATATAATTTCAATCCCATTTTAACGATCCGCTCCCTGCAATATCCGGCCACTTTCTGATGACGTGCGATCACTTTGCCCAATCCTTCTTCCAGAATCAGTTCGCAAGCCTTATTCAACTGTGCAGTTCCTTGCCAATAAGGAGTATAAGGGAAATAAGCATTTTTTACCGCTGTACGGAAAGGTAAGAGGGCATCGTACCCCACATATCCCACTTCTTCGATTATTTCCCACGCCCGGTCGCTCACCGACAAAAAAGACATCGAAGCCGGTGCAGACAAACATTTCTGCGAAGCCCCCAGACAGAGGTCGATATGCCATTCATCGGTTTTGACTACGCTGCCCCCTAATCCGGAAACCGCATCTACATATAATAAAGGTACGGCATATTTTTCTTTTAAGGCCCCGATTTCAGCCACGGGATTCATCGTCCCGCTCGGCGTCTCGTTTTGTACCATCGTAATCATTTTCGGCTGGAATTCCCGGATAGCCTTTTCAATCAGATCAAAATCGGTAAAGGTCTCGTCGAATCCGAATCCGACCGTCCTTACCTCACAACCGATAGCCTCCGCCATTCCCCCCATACCGTAACCGAAAAGCCCGGTCGACAACACCAACACTTTATCCCCCGGTAACAAACAACTCTTCAAAGCACTCCAAAGCGCCAACATCCCTTCACCGGTTTGTATAACGACACTATTTTTCGTCTGCATGATTTTACGCAGCGATTTTTCAGTGGCCTTATACAGCTCGATATACTCTTTTTCCAGGTCGGCAGAACCGAAATTCTCCTGCCCTGCCTCCAAAACTTCCCGGGATACAGAAACAGGTCCCGGCACCATAGGAATTCGATATATTTTCATCGTTTAAAGTATTTAGTAACTAAAGTAAAAACATACAAAAATATTCTTTTCACCTGAAATAACGCCAAAATAAAAAGAATGATTCAAAATTATCCATATTTCATGATTTTTTCTAATTTCGCATCATATGCAGTAACCCGAAAACGACATAGTAAAATTGAAAAAAGGAAACAAAGGTTTTCTGGCACAGTTTTTCGTTTTTAGTTGATAAATAGTATATATTTGTAGCTTGAAAAGTTATAGTCAAAAATGTTAAAAACGGAACAGGTAGTAAATAAAATTATTGAAGCGCTGGAAGATAATAAAGCGCACCGGATTGTAAAAATCGATTTAAGAAAAATAGAAAACTGTTTTTGTAGTTTTTTCGTAATATGTCATGGAACTTCCGGCACGCATATTGCAGGGTTAACCGATGCTGTTGAAGAAAAAGTGAGAGAAGATCTGGATGAAAGGCCTTTTCATATCGAAGGATTGAATGCAGCACAATGGGTAGTCGTCGATTATGGGGATATTGTCGTACACATTTTTGAAAAAGAATTGCGCGACTATTATCAATTGGAAGATTTCTGGGCAGATGCACAGATCACCGAAATAGCCGGAGAGCCGGAAATGCTCACTTATTCCGGTTATCATACGACAAACGGAACAAATTGAAAACAGTAAAGAATACAAATATTGCGAACATACCAAATGGCAGACAACAACGAAAACAAGAAAGACGGAGGATTCAATTTTCCTCCAGTAGGGGGAGGTAAAAATATCAAAGCTCCGAAATTCAACGGATATTGGATGTATATCATACTGGCAGTCATTATTATCGGATTTCAATTTTTCAATATGAATCCCGATCCGGTAAGGACAACCTGGCAAGAAGTCAAGACTAAAATGCTCGAAAAAGGTGATATCGAAAAGATTACGGTCATCACGAATAAAGGGCAAGCCCAGGTATATATGAAGCCCGATAAGATCGAGAATTACTCCCAATTGAAATCGCAGGGGTTCAAAAATTCCAGTCCCGGTCCTCAGTTTTACTTCTCACCGGGCCCGTTGGAAACTTTTTCCAAAGAATTTTCCGAGCTCCAGGAAAAGACTCCGGCAGCAGCGGATATCAAGATCGACTATGATCAGGAATACGACGGTTGGGGAAACCTCTTCTCTATCTTCTTCCCGATCGCTCTTTTGGTATTTATCTGGATTTTCTTCTTCCGCCGGATGAGTAAAGGGGGCGGAGGTCCCGGAGGAGTCTTCAATGTCGGCAAATCACAGGCCAAGTTGTTCGATAAGGACACCCACATCAAGATTACCTTCAAAGATGTAGCGGGATTAGCTGAAGCCAAACAAGAGGTGGAAGAGATCGTTTCTTTTCTGAAATCTCCGGATAAATATACCAAATTGGGGGGTAAAATTCCGAAAGGAGCTCTCTTAGTAGGTCCTCCGGGAACCGGAAAAACGCTGATGGCGAAAGCTATGGCCGGCGAAGCCAACGTACCTTTCTTCTCGATGTCGGGTTCCGACTTTGTGGAGATGTTCGTCGGTGTCGGTGCCTCCCGTGTCCGGGATTTATTTAAACAAGCCAAAGAAAAAGCGCCTTGTATTATCTTTATCGACGAAATAGACGCCATCGGTCGGGCCAGAGGTAAAAACCCCAACATGGGCTCGAACGATGAACGGGAAAATACGCTGAACCAGTTACTGACCGAGATGGACGGTTTCGAGACCAATTCGGGGGTGATTATTCTGGCTGCAACCAACCGGGCGGACATTCTGGACAGCGCCTTGCTTCGTGCCGGACGTTTCGACCGCCAAATCTATGTCGACCTGCCGGAATTGAAAGACCGGGAAGAAATTTTCAAAGTGCACCTGAAACCGTTGAAACTGGCCGGAGATGTGGATATCCCTTTCCTGGCCAAGCAAACGCCGGGTTTCTCGGGAGCCGATATTGCCAATGTCGCTAACGAAGCAGCTTTGATTGCAGCCCGTAAAGACAAAAATGAAGTTGAAAAACAGGATTTTCTGGATGCAATCGACCGGATTGTCGGGGGGCTGGAAAACCGTAGTAAAGTAATAAAAGTAAGTGAAAAGAAAGCCATCGCTTATCACGAAGCCGGCCATGCTACCGTCTCCTGGTTGCTCGAACACGCCCATCCCCTGTTAAAAGTGACTATCGTACCCCGGGGTAAAGCTTTAGGAGCAGCCTGGTATCTTCCGCAGGAACGTCAGATCACGACAAAAGAACAACTGCTGGATCAAATGTGTTCTGTATTGGGAGGACGTGCTGCCGAAGAACTCACTTTCGGTCAAATCTCTACCGGAGCACAAAACGACCTGGAACGGGCTACCAAACAAGCCTATGCGATGGTTACCATTTTCGGTATGAGCGAAAAGATCGGTAATCTGAGTTATTACGATTCCAGTGGTCAAAGCGATTTCAGTTTCACCAAACCTTATTCGGAAAAGACCGCAGAACTGATCGACAGTGAAGTAAAAGAACTGGTTGAAAATGCTTACAACCGAGCCAAAGAATTACTTAAAACTCATCAGGACCAACATCGGCAGGTTGCAGAGTTATTGCTCGAACGGGAAGTTATTTTCAGTGACGATCTGGAACGCATCTTAGGGAAACGCCCCTGGAAAGACGATGAAGAAGAAGAAACGAAGGAAGAGAAAACAGTCGAAAATGAAATAAAATCGCTATGAACGATTGGGTAGTTATTTTCGAAACCGGCCAGCTCTACCGGGCAGAGCTGGTTAAAAGTTTGCTTAACGATAACAACGTAGAAGCAGTGATTCTGAATCAGAAAGACTCCTCTTTTAAAATAGGAGCGATCGAAGTCATGGTTAAGAAAGAAGATAAAGGGAAAGCAGCAGCAATCATAAAATCAGTCAATTGTGAATAATTTCGGTAAACGGGCAATCAGCGGATTCCTATTTGTGGTGATACTAACAGCATGTATTTATATACATCCATTTTGTTTTTTTGCACTTTTTTTTATTATAAACATTATCGGATTACTTGAATTCAGCCATATGGCAGAGGTGATTCATATCCGGGTCAACCGTACCATGTGTATCCTCAGCGGGAGCCTGCTTTTCATTTCAGGGTTCATTCATAACTATTTCGGTTATAAAGAAGGTTATCTGTTTTTCTTCAGTGCCACATTCTTTATGGGGATTTGGGAATTGTACCGGAAGAGTACCCATGCTTTTCAGAATATGGCTTTCGGGATTTATGCTCTGTTTTATTTCACCCTGCCCTTTACTTTGCTGATTTACCTCCCCTACTTGTGTACGGGCAGGTGGCAACCGGATATTATCTTCTTTCCTTTCTTATTGGTATGGTTCAATGACACTTTTGCTTATTTATTCGGTTCGAAATTCGGAAAGCATAAATTATTTCCCCGTATTTCGCCTAAAAAATCCTGGGAAGGAACCATCGGAGGCGGACTCACGACACTGGTCGGCGGATTGCTTATCGCTCCCCATATCGAAGGTTTGTCTTATATCGATACCACCGTTATCTCGGCCATTGTCATTGTATTCGGTAGTTTCGGTGATCTCGTAGAATCGATGTTCAAAAGATGCATCGAGATCAAAGATTCGGGACATATCATGCCAGGTCACGGTGGGGTATTGGACCGATTGGATTCGATTTTGTATGCTTTGCCTGTAATCTTCGTATATATCGCCTTTAAATTCGGTTGCTGACCTATAGTAAACCGAATTTATTCGTTCGGGATATTAGCTTTTAAATCGAAAATTGATACCTTTGCGAGCTGATACCGTATAAATATTTAAAGTTAAAAATATGACCATACATAAAGCTGGATATATCCTGTTATTGAAAATTTTAATCGTGCTGATTATCCTTAATCTGGCATCTTTTTATTTCATCAATAATACCTCTATTGTCTATACAATTCTGGGGATTACGGTGGTTATGTATCTTCTTGTCGTCAATTTTTTCCGTTTTCCGAACCGGGTGATCATACAAGACGACAACACGATCTTAGCCCCTGCCGATGGAAAAATCGTCGTGATTGAAGAAACCGAAGAACCGGAATATTTTAAAGACCGCCGTCTTCAAGTCTCTATTTTTATGAACATTTTCAATGTACATATCAACTGGTTTCCCGTAAACGGTGTGATCAAGTATTTCAAATACCACAAAGGCAATTTTGCAGCGGCTTATCTACCCAAATCCTCGACCGAGAACGAACGGACTACCATCGTTATCGAATGTAATAACGGTAAGACCGTCCTGATGCGTCAAATTGCAGGGGCTATGGCTAAACGTATTGTCTCTTATGCTCCTGTCGGAGGACAGGCCCGTCAGGATCAGCACGCCGGTTTTATCAAATTCGGTTCGCGGGTAGATCTTTTTCTTCCTCTGGGTACCCAAATAGAAGTGAAATTGGGACAAAAAACGACCGGTTCTCAGACGATAATCGGAACCTTTAAATAAATTTCAGATTTACGGACGACGATTCGGATGACTTTTCCCATCGGAAATCCCAGTTCTAAAGTCACAAATCAAATTAATCATGTCAACACAATCAGCAGTAAAAGTGGTAACCACCCATGTTTTATCGGAGATGAAACTCAAGGGTGAGAAAATCAGTATGCTTACTTCATATGACTATTCTATGGCCCGTATCGTCGATCAGGCAGGTATAGATGTTATCCTGGTCGGCGACTCGGCTTCCAATGTAATGGCAGGCCATGAGACAACCTTACCGATCACCCTCGACCAAATGATTTATCATGCCGCTTCGGTAGTCAGAGGAGTAAAACGGGCATTAGTTGTTGTAGACATGCCTTTCGGTAGTTATCAGGGAAATAGCAAAGAGGCCTTAAACTCAGCCATCCGTATCATGAAAGAAACGGCTGCCGACGCCATCAAACTCGAAGGAGGAGAAGAAATTCTCGAATCTATCCAACGTATCCTGTCGGCCGGAATTCCGGTTATGGGCCATCTTGGACTTACCCCCCAGAGCATCCATAAATTCGGGACCTATGCCATTCGCGCCAAAAAAGAAGAGGAAGCGGAAAAATTGGTTCACGATGCCCATCTCCTGGAAGAAGCAGGTTGTTTTGCCATCGTGCTGGAGAAAATTCCGGCAGCTTTGGCAGCCAGAGTCGCCCAAGAAGTCAGTATCCCCGTCATCGGCATCGGTGCCGGTGGCGGTGTAGACGGACAAGTCCTGGTCATCCACGATATGCTCGGTATCAATCAGGAATTCTCTCCCCGCTTCTTACGGCGCTATCATAACCTATATGCAGAAATCAGCGGTGCTGTCGGCAATTATATCGCCGACGTAAAAAGCGGTGATTTCCCGAATGAGAGAGAACAATACTAATAAAGTTATAGGCTATAAGCTAAAAGCTAAAATGTTTATCTATCTTTTATTTACTTTTAGCCTATAGCCTTTAGCTTATAGCTTATTGCATCTAGCTTATAGCCTATAGCCTTTAACTTATATCTTTTATTTATGTTAGAAGTTTTATACGAAGATAATCATATCATCGCCGTCAATAAGAAAATTTCGGATATTGTACAGGCAGATAAAACCGGAGATACCCCTTTGAGCGAAGAAGTAAAGGCGTATATCAAGAAGAAATACAACAAACCGGGAGAGGTTTATCTGGGTATCCCCCACCGGGTGGATCGTCCTGTCAGCGGTGTAGTGATTTTTGCACGCACCAGTAAAGCCCTCACCCGGCTGAATAAAATGTTCCAGGAACACGAAAAGGAGATCAGCAAGATCTATTGGGCTATTGTAGGCAATTTGCCGGCCGAGGATCATGCCGTACTCACCCACTATCTGATGCGTGATCCGGAAAAAAACAAATCGCACGCTTACAACCAGCCCAAAGCCGGAGCCAAAGAAGCCACCCTGGAATACAAACTACTCGGAAGTTCACAACGTTATTACCTGCTCGAAGTGAAGCTTTACACGGGCCGGCATCACCAAATCCGGTGCCAATTGGCTAAGATCGGTTGTCCGATCAAAGGAGATCTGAAATATGGTTTTCCCCGTTCGAACGAAGGAGGAGGGATCAATTTGCACGCCCGTTCGATCACTTTCAAACATCCGGTGAGCCAGGAAATGATTACCATCACGGCAAAACCTCCTTTGAACGATCCGCTTTGGAAAGTATTCTATGAAGGAATGAAAGAATAAATTTTCTCTATCGGCTCATAGAAACATAAGATCGGAATCTTTACATTCATTGCAGATATTCTTTTATTTTTGCAAATAAAAGAATAATATGAATCAATAAAATGGAAAGACTATGAGTGAAATTATTTGCCACTGCTTTGAAGTAAGCAGAGAAGAAATTGAAAATGCAATTCGTGAAAAAGGATTAAAAACCGTTGAAGAAGTAGGCGAAGTGACGAACGCAGGAACCGGTTGTGGCGGCTGCCAGGAACAGATACAGGAGATTCTGGACGAAATCAATGGGAAATAATCTCCCTTCCAGCAATAACAAAAAGAGGGTGTCCAAAAAGGCAAAATACCCCCTTGTAGAATCGGATATTTGATTTCAGTCTCCAATAGGGATACGAATAAATCGAGGGTGCCAAATACTTTTTGGACACCCTCTTTCTGTTATTGTGGCGCTGAATAACTTTTAGCGGTTCAACCAGTCCCGGAACTCGCGAATGCGGTCGGCACTGACGATAGCTTCTATATTTTCAGGAGGCAAAGGAGATAAACCGATTTTTATGCGGTTGTTGGAATAACGGATCATTTCTTTGATAGCAGAAAAGCTCACTATAAACTTCCGGTTGATCCGAAAAAAGATTTGGGGATCCAGGCGTTCTTCGAGTGCAGCCATCGTCTGATCGAGGATATACCCTCCCCCTTCATGGGTATATAACATCAGGTATTTTCCATCGGCCATAAAATAAGCGACTTCTGCCACCGGTACGGATTTGATCTTCGTTCCGATCTGCACCAAAAAGCGCTCCTGAAATCGGACCGTCCGGGGTGCTTTCTTTTCTTTTGCAAACCAATTCCGCACTTTTTCCAACGCCCGCAGTATTTCCTCTTCGTCAAAAGGTTTCAGGATGTAATCTATTCCCTGGCTCTTGAAAGCTTGCAAAGCATATTCATCATAAGCGGTAATAAAAATGACAGGAGCTTTGATCTCTACTTGTCCGAAAATATCGAAACTACGTCCATCTCCCAAATGAACATCGCTGAAAATCAAATCTACCTGATTTTCTTTCAGCCATTGTACACTTCCCCGTACAGAATCCTGACGGGCAACGATTTCTATTTCCGGTGCCAACTTTTTCAGAATACTTTCCAATTCACGGGCAGCCAAAGCTTCATCTTCAATAATAATTGCAGTCATATTGAAATATAGGATCGCCCGAAAATACGAAAAAAGGACTTGCCTGCCAAATCAAAGTTTTTTATTTTATAAAAAAAACGGTAACAACCGTATTTCTTTACCATTTTTACTGTTGTTACCGTTTTATCCGTTGTTACCGTTTCAACTCAACCCTAATTATTCAATTCCGGATTATTCTGAATCGCTTCTTTCGGATAAGGAATAATATACTTGGGATCGTCCTGCCGGATCGTAACCGTAAGCGAATTCCAATCGGCATCCATATAGTTTTTTATAACCTCCGGGCGGGTTGTTCTACGAAGATCGAACCAGCGATGTCCTTCGAATACCAGTTCCCGGGCCCTTTCCTCCATGATATCGGCCAACAATTGTTCCTGATTCATGGTTTCGATCTCTGCTTTCCGTTCGTTATAATAACTTTCAGCCAGACGCTTCTGAAGCAAGGTCAACAGATATTCTTTGGCTGCCGGCAGTTGTCCTTCGCGGTGAGCAGCAGCTTCGGCAGCAATCAGCCAAAGCTCTGCACTCCGGAAAGTGACCTTCTCATTCTTATTCCCTCCTTTATTACAATACCAGGTTCCGTATTTATCGACCAAATAATTTCCCAGCCGGGCATCTACATATTCATCTCCCTCTTTTATCTGATTAAATTTTCCGCTGATATTATCCAATACGTACATATCTTCTTTCATTACGGTACTGGATACCGTTTCCAAAGCAAGTATCGCTTCTTTCGACGTATAAGTCCAAGGTTGGGCTTCGGTAGTCGTCAGATCCTCCAGCGGACAAGCCGCCAGCAGACTTTCGGCTGTCTCCTGAGCCTGTTTCCAATCCTGATGATAAAGATATACCCTGGCCTGGAAGGCTTTCAGCGCTTTCTTCGAAAACCGGTACAGATAAGCACCCGTCTGTTGCTCCACCTGCATATATTTCTCCGCTTCCTGCAAATCGGCGAACACCTGTTCATATACCTTTTCCACAGTAGTAGGTATAAACGACTGTCCGATATCGATCTTTAAAGAAAGCGGAACGGCTTTATCTGTTGCCGCAGTAGCCGGATCATACCATTTGGCATACAGATTGATTAAATCGAAGTGAACAAAAGCCCGGAGACAATAGGCTTCAGCCAGCAATTGCTCGCGGGAATCCGTCGTGACATCCGCCCTGGCCTCCATCACTCCTTCGATAACCGTATTGGCATAAAAAATCATATTATACATAGCCGTCCAGGGATAAGTCTCGGTTAAAGGATCCGGATTTTCATCATTCAAAGTAGCCAAGTCGATGTAATTATCGTAAGACAACCCATACAAATCCGGAAATACTTCATCGGAACGTACCATCAGATAGCGGCGGTATTGGGGATAGGTACTATAAGCCGTAGTCAGAAGGGCCCGATATTCCGAAACTTCATCCGGAATCACCTTTCCGACAGGATCGACATCGACATAATTACATCCTCCCATTCCCAGTGAAAAGACAGCGATCAATAGGATATATATTCGTTTCATATTTTTATATTTAGAGTTAAAATGTCAAATCGATTCCACAAGAAAAGGTCTTCGCCAACGGCTGGGTATAAATATTCCCATAGGTTTCCGGATCGAAATAACCTTTATAGCTACTACCGAACACAAAAGGATTACGGGCTTCAAAGCTGATGCGTGCAGAGGAAAAACCGATATGTCCTAAAAGCCGTTCGGGAAAAGTATATCCTAAACGTATACTATTGATGCGCATATAACTCATCTTCTTGAACCAGTAGTCGTATTTCCGGTAAGAATTACCGGGATCGAGCATACCGAGCCACTGATAAGCCCAATTCTCCTCCCCTTCGGTATAAGTACCCATGATACGGGGATATTTACCGGAGGTATTATCCGGAGACCAAATCTGTGACATCCGGCGGGAATAATTCTGTCCCGGTGAAGTCTGTACCGGATTATAGAAAGGTTGTTCCTGCACGGTCTGATCCAACACAAAAGAAGCCGATACGGTCAAATCGAAATTCTTGTAATAAAACCGATTGATCCAGCCACCGGTAAATTTCGGTTCGGTCGTACCTTCGTAGGTAAATAAATTACGATATTCTTCTGCACTCAGGTTACTTTTCAGGAAAGGAATCAGGCCTCCCATCATATAACCGTATTCCAGACCGAAAAAGTCATTGAAAGAAACCTTTTCCCCCTGTTTATTATAAAACATCTGCAATCCATTTTCATCCAGCCCTGCGGTCTTCAGCGAAAATACAGCACCGACAGAATAGCCTTCGCGTGAAGGTTCATAGGAATTATCCCTGACATTGAGCCGATTGATCTTACTCTTATTATGCGCCAGATTAAAATCCATCACCCACCGGAAATCCTTTGTTTTCACATTTACTGTAGACAGAGATAATTCGTATCCCCGGTTGGTCAATTTCGCCCAGTTCATGGTCGAATAATCGAAACCGTTCTCTCCCGGCAAGCTCCTCATACCGATCAAATCATCACTCACCCGTCTGTAAACATCGGCTGTAAACGCGATCCGGTTACCGAGCACCGCCACATCGAGTCCCCCGTTCCAGTTGGTGGTTTTTTCCCAACGCAAATATTGGTTAGGGGGAGACGATACGATAATATTGGACTCGGAATTGTCCGGTAAAACTTGGGTATTGTCCCATTCCCCGACAACCAATGGAGAGGTATCTTTATCGACATTTCCCTGGACCCCATAGGAAGCTCTCAGTTTCAGATCGGACAACCAGTCGGCATCGCTCAAAAATGCTTCCCGGTTGATATTCCAGGCACCGGAAACAGCCCATAAAGGCAAGTATTTGTACTTCCGGTCTACTCCGAACATATTGGAACCGTCATACCGTAAACTTCCAAAGAAAGTGTAACGGTTATTATAAGTATACGAACCGGTCATATAGACAGAAAGGAAACGGTCCTCCGTGAACGATTTACTATACTGTTCAAATTCGGCATTATCCATCTGGGTACTTCCTTCAGGAAATACCAAAGGCTTCGTAGTCAACGAATTCGGATCATAACCGAATCCACGGGTCATCAGATCTGTCACCTTGCTGCGACGTAATTCTATACCGGCCATATAATTGACAGCATGTACTTCTCCGAACACCTGATTGAACTCACCTTGCAATTTCCAATGATATTGATTCATATCTTTGGTAGAATTCTGTATAATTCCTCCGTCGGGCAAAAAATAACTGCCATCGTTCCCTCTTGTTTTTTCGCGATATTTACGAACATAATAAGTTTCTTTAGCCGCCACCTTTTCTGTCGCAGTATGATCCAGCTGCATAGAAAACTGGGTTTGTAGTTTTAGCCAGTCGGTCAGCCTGTAATCTAAAGTAAACAAAGGCTTTATAGAGCGATTTTTCAGCGTATAATCCGTATTGTCCACCTCTTCCAGGTAATTGAATTTCACATAACGGCCACTGTATCCTTCGATATCAGGGTCATAAATATAGTCTCCTTTTTCATCAGTCAGCTGCAAGTAAGGATTGGCATTACGTGAATAATTGGCGGGATTGATAAAAGCATCCCCATCCGTCAGATAACCGTTTTTCTTACTGTCGTTCAAAAAAAGAGAAACGCCGGCCTTCAGGTTTTTAGCCAGATCGAAATCGGTCTTCAAAGTCAGGTTGTAGCGTTCGAAACCGGTTTTACGGGTCGTCCCCTGCTCATTGTAATATCCGCCAGAAAAATAATAAGTCGCCTTATCCGATCCTCCTGAAATGCTCAGGTTATACTGTTGGTTGACTGCATTCCGGTAGATCACATCCCCCCAATCGGTAGTTTGTCCGCGCAAAGCATCGATAGCCCCCTGTGCCTCGGAAGAAATACCGTTGAACCCATTTTCCCTCAAAGCATCCAATTGCCCGTATTTTGACAGCAGACGGGACACTTCACCATAGTCGCTCCGGTAATCCAAATCGGAACGGGAAGCCAATCCCAACTCGAAGTCCACTTTCTCAGACGAATTCATCAGATTCAGTTTGCCCAAATCAGGTTTCAGTGTATAGAATACCCCACCGGAAAAATTCACCCGTAGTTTTCCCTGCCGGCCCTTTTTCGTCGTAATCACAATCACCCCGTTAGCGGCCTTAGCTCCATAAATAGCTGTAGCTGCCGCATCTTTCAATATAGTGATGCTCTCGATATCTGCGGGATTAACCCCGCCGATCGAAGTATTCTGCAGTTCATCGATATTATCCTTATCTCCAAAATCTTTGGGTATATCGTTTCCTTCCAGGATCATTCCGTCGAGTACCCACAACGGATCGGTACTCCCCGACAGAGAAACCGTACTCCGGATCCGCATTTTAGCGGGAGCTCCGGGCGCACCGTTCGTCGGTGTCGACATCAAACCGGCCACCTGTCCTTCCAGCATCTGGTCGATACTGGCCACTCCGATACTTTTAATATCGTCTGCCTGTACAGTAGTAATAGCCGAAGTAACTTTCCGCTTTTCTATCTGCTGATATCCCGTAACGACCACTTCATCCAACTGACTCACTTCTTCCTTCAGGCGGAAAGTAAATTCGGTCTTTCCCGATATATCCGCTTTTAAAGCCTCGTATCCGATAAAACTCACCACCACATAACGAATCGAAGCAGGCAAGGTCAATTCGAATTTTCCGCTTACATCCGTCACTGTCCCCGCAGGATTATATTCTTTAGCTTCAGGAGCATCCGGATCGATAAAAACCGTAGCACCGGGGAGAGGTTCACCGCTCGCAGCCTCGAGCACTCGCCCGGTAATCTTCCGCATATCCTGTGCCCACACCACCACAGGCAGGCACAATATTATTAAGATCAAAAGTTTACGCATCTATATTTATTATTTAGGTTTGTATGTTATCTTATATTCAAAGCCTCTTTAATCCGCACAACCAAATCTTCATAATGTTGCCGGGTTTCCACATTTCCTGTATTCCGGTTTCTTTCTGCCAATTTTAATACCTGCAACATAACTCCTCTCTTCACCGATACAGCCTCGGATACCCGTCCCATAGAAGAATATTGCATATTGCCAAGCCGGGTTTCAGGCTGTTCAGGGAGCGTGAAAGCAGCTTCCCGGGCTGCAAAACCACAACAATAACCGGTATGCAAAGCTTTTTTGGTCGTTTTTTCCACCGCTTTATTGGAACTGACAATGATAGCATCGATAAAATTCTTTTGGGTCATCCTTTCATACAAAGACAAATTACGTCCCTGTAGGGATCCCTTGAAAACCACCTGGTATAAATCGGCAAACATTTCTTCGGGTGTATACACATTTTTCTTTCCCTTCATCGCTTCGGCTTCGTACATCCGCATCAACCGATCGTCTTTCAATAAATCATAAAAACAGGCATACTGTAATTCCCGGGCAGTATTATAAGGTGAATATTCTACTTCCTGGGGGGAAGTACGAACGGGAAAACTCTTCTTCCAGACATCGGCAGCAAACAACCATTCAGGAACGGTAAATACTTCTTCGGATAAATATTTCACCGCTTCTTTCTGCCGTTCTTTCTCTACCGGTACATAGCGTTCCAGATCATCTCCCATCACCGGATTATTGATATAGAAACCTCCGACATTCGCAGTTACATGTCCGGCATACATTTTCCATTGATTGATCACCGCCATCAATAATTTTCCCGCTTCCAGATAACCTTGTCCTTCTGCTTCGGTCCATGCTACAATATTCGGCACAATCCGTTTCAGATTTTGTATACCGTAGCGGTTAGCCTTGATCACATCGTCACCGAGGTCCTCATCCTGCGAACGGGGATCGATCGGATCTTTAGGGTCCTGTTGTTCGCCGTACCAATACATCTTGTCTCCGGAATGTTTCGTAATCCATTGATTGAGTACAGGTAATTCTTCGTGCGGATCCTTTACATCCAGCCAACGATAAGCCCAATTTATCGCAAATTTATCATATACCCCGATCACCGGCGTAATTCGTTCTACCTCATCTTCGGGTTGGGCCACGTAATTAAAACGGGCATAATCCATAATCGAACTAGCCGTCCCGCCCATCCTTGCTGTGAAGGTCTTCGAGCGCAACGAATCTACCGGAAAAGACGAAGAAGCTCCCATATTGTGTTTCAATCCGAACGTATGTCCCACTTCATGGGAAGATACAAAACGGATAGCACTCGCCATATAAGCATCATCGAAAGTATTCGCTCTGGCCCGGGGATCGATAGGCCCGGTCTGTACCCGCATCCAGGTATGTAACATCGTCATCACATTATGCCACCAAACGACATCGGCTTCGATAATCTCTCCCGAACGGGGGTCGACCACAGAAGGTCCCATGGCATTCGCTTGCTGCGAGGCCGCATAAGTAATCACCGAATAACGCGCATCGTCGATATCGAAATCAGGATCATCGGTCGGAGCATCCTTCGCTACAACCGCATTTTTAAAACCGGCAGCTTCAAAAGCTTCCTGCCAATCAAAAACACCGGCTTTAATCTCCTCCCTCCATTGAGCAGGAGTTGCCGGGTCGATATAAAATACAATCGGTTTGGCCGGTTCTACCAACTCGCCCCGTTTGTATTTCTCTATATCCTCCGGTTTCGGTTCCAGCCGCCAGCGATGTACAAAATCACGGGTTTCCACCGCCTGTTGTTTGTCATTGAAATAAATGTGAGGAGTCGTAAAAAATCCGACTCTCCGGTCTGCAAAACGCGGAGTCATCGGCACCTTCGGCAACAATACGATATTCGTTGTCGTTTCGACAGTCAAGGGTACCGACTCGGTACCTTCCGTAATCTGGGTTGTCAGAAAAGCTTTTACTACAATATTCTGAGGAAAAGCTTTCATTCCTCCGATCCGGGACAATTCTTTTTTCACAGAAGCTCCCAAAGAAATACTATTGTATAAATCGTTAAAGCTCTTCTCACTTCCGTCGAAAACTTTATTCACCTTGATCAAGACGGCAGAAGAATCGGACTTGAAGGCTTCTATCGGAAACTGTTCGATCACAGCTTCACGATAGTTGTCCTTCACCGAAAGGGCTATAGCATCCCCCTCGGGCACACTGACACGGGGATTCCACGTTGTCACCCACACTTTATTAAGCACTGTATCTTTATGAAAACGGATCAGCTTATCTTCGTAAGCCATCCCTTTATTTAAACCGGCATCGTTCAATTGATAAGGTACACCGGAAACTTTATTGACAATCAGGAGATCACGGTTCATCAACGAATCGTCGATCTCGAAATACCAATCCTTCTCTACCTGATGAATACGAAACATACCTTCCCGCGTCTTTGCCTTCTTCACCAACTCATCGTATTTACTTTCAGAAGTTACGACCGAATCATTTTTTACGGATTTTCTTTTATGCCATCCCCAGGCATAAGCATCGGAGACTGTTCCGGTAAAACAGAGTGCGAATAACGCTACAATTAAATTTGTTCTGGTTTTCATCATATAGTTTATTCAATATTCATCGATATTTATGCAGTTTACAATATTATCGGGATTTTTTATAAAATGAAAAAAAACCAGAATGAATCCCCCGAATAAAAGTATGAAACACGATAAAAAAGGAGTGAATTATTCAACCAAAGGTAAGCGGCAGATAAATTTCCCTTCCTTTATCTCATATTCCGGCTGAACGTCAGCATAATAACGATAAATTTCCTGAATACTCTCCATGCCGACTCCGAAAGATGCCTCCGGCATATCGGTCCGGGGATGATAGGAATTTTCTACAATCACCGCTCCAACTTCCGCATAAATATCGATATCCAAAGGATATCTATGAGTAATTTCATTGTACTTAAGTGCATTTTCGAAAATCAATTGCAGACTCATCGCCGGAATCCTCCCGTTTACCGTTGTCAAATTATCGGCCAGGTGCAGATTCAATTGTTCCCCGAAACGTATTTTTTGGAGAAAATAATAGTGGCGGATAAATTCAACCTCTTCTTCTAATTTACTCAGGTTTTCTTTCCGTTTTTCCAGCACATAACGATACACTTTCGACATTTCCAATATAAATTTCCGGGCTACTCCGGGGTCGGTAGTGATCAAGGCACTCAAAGAATTCAAAGCATTGAATAAAAAATGAGGATTGAGTTGATTTTTCAATTGTTGCAAATTCAGCCGGATGGCTTCCTGTTCGGCCTTTTGCCGTAAATCGTATTCTTTCCGCCACCGCCGTTGGGAATAAGCAAGCAAAACAATAAAAATCACGACTGTAAACACGACTATCCACAAAGCATACCGATGGAAATCGGCCATAGCTTCCTGATTATCCAATTGCACCACGTTAATGACGACCGTACATTTCTCTGTCCCCACCGTGAGCGGATAATAAATCTTATCGACAGGCAAGAGTAAAAACTGCGAAAAACCGGTAACATGGATCCGTTTATTCTCCCCGACGACCTGTTTTACCCTTCTTCTTTCAAGCGAATCGAGGAGCCGCATCCCCAGCCATTTTTCTTCGGGATGGGCGACAATTACCCCGGAGTCGTTCAGGATATAAGCATAGTTCTTCCCCGCAGGTAATAAGTTTGAAAAATAAGCATGTAAATGATCCAAAGCGATATCGATCCCCAATGCCACCTCCCCCTGCCGCCCGTATAACGTCCAGTAATAAGTGGAATCTTCGGCATACAACCCTCCATTTCTTTCCTTTGAAGGTCCGGCTTCACTCTCCCGTATACCGGAATCGGTACAAATCGTTCTTTTCCCTTCCGTTTCGAACCAAATTCGGCTCACCTTATTATCCTGTCGGATCAATAAGGCAATCAACTCTTCGAATTGTTCCTTCTGATAGCCCCGTGTCGCCAAATAATCCTGCATACTTTCAACCAGCTCTGCCGTCTTTTGGAAATCCTGCCGGATCAGTTCCGTCCGGTACTCCCCCATCTCTTCCACCACTGAATAATGCATCCGATTCACCGTCTTGTCCATCTGTACACTGACTAAGCCGATAGCTCCGGCAAATAAGATCAACAACAATATTCCGGCAACAATTCCGTTTTGCTTATAAAACATGTCTCCGCTTTTTTATTTATTCTCTAAACAAAAATAGGTATTTTCTACGGGAGATATCCTATAAAAGAAAAGGGTTATCGAAATTTTCCGGCTTTAACAGAAAAACCTAGAATTATTCTGTCGTTACTTATTCGTCTTCGGTGTTCGTGTTCGGGGACCATTGGAGCGGGAACGAGGGTCCGGTTAGGTTTTCCGAACGGCCGAGCGGTGGTGTTTGACGAACGAAGTGAGGAGTTCCGCCGGTCAGTGAAGGAAAGCCTTAACGGACCGGTCCAGGCGAACCGGTCCGATGGCACAAAACCTGGAATCGGAATAGAAAGAAAAAATAAACCTACTATAAATATGAAAAAACGGAGCATTGGAAAAAGGGGGAATTATAAACTCCTATCTGTTCACTTTATAAAATTAGCCGGCACGTCGGTCAATTCTTCATGCCGCATTTCCTTTGCCAGTATTTTCCCGTCCGGCCCCACTAAAATAATGTGAGGGATTCCCTTGATGCAATAAGTCGTAAAAATATCCGTTTTTGGAGGCAATAACAAATGATCCCAGTTACTATGATCTTCTTTGATAGCTGCCAGCCACAACTCTTTCTTCCGGTCATCCGATACGCCTAAAATGGTAAAATTTTTTCCCTTAAAAGCTTCCAATGCTTTTCTCAGCCACGGTGTTTCTTCGCGACACCAATGACAATAAGAATCCCAAAAATCCACAATAACATATTTACCTCTGAAATCACTTAATTTGATCGGATTACCCAGCGTATCCCGGCCGGTAATCTCCGGGGCGACAGCACCGATAGCACATCCCGCATAACGGTCGAGCTGAGCGTTCATCAAAGCGATATAAGGAGTCTGCTGAGCTTCCGGTCCAAAATTTTTCTGGTATTCCCTTTCCGCACCGATATTTTCTTTAGTAGAGAAATCTTTCCGTCCGAATAATTTACTGTAGTACAAATAAATTCCGAACGGATTCTCCATATTTCCGTCAACCGTTTGTCTTACCAACTGATCTTCGGCCATCTGTGCCTGCTCATAATAAGGCATAGACTCCTCTTTGATCCGGGCCATTTCCTCCCGGTCCTCCCGGTCGCGGGCAGTAAAAAACAAGGCATCCAACGAATCCAGCAACCGATCGTTTCTGACAACGGCACAGGCTTTCAGAAAATCCCGATACTTATTATTTAAGACAGACCCGGAAACTTCCCATACCACTCCTCCCTTCTTAACAGTTGCAGGTTTTACCTTCAGATTACCGGCCTCGGCAAATACCATTCCTCCTTGTCCGGGCCTGAATCCCAGAAAGAGCATTTGTTTTTTCGCACAATCTACCGTAAAAGTAAATTTACCCTCTTCAATTTCAGCCGAATCGATCGGATCGAACAACCCATAATAGGTATTCGTTATTTCCCCGAGATAGATCTTATTTTCCTTTATATCTCCGATTTCTCCTTCAATCCGCATGCGATTGGAATGGCATGCCCCTAACAGGCATGCTATTCCAATGATTAAGTTTATTATTTTCATCACTTTCATATATTAATCTTGTTTTTCCACCGTCGCTACCACCTCATCACAAAATCCTGCTTTGGTATAAAGTTTTTGTGCTGCAAGTCCACCGATATTATTCAATTTATAAACAGCAATTCCCCCATTCGGAGCCGGAATATTCCCGTCTTTAATGGCTATAGTCAACTGTATCATGGTAGCATTCGGATTCTCTGTCGTCGGAGCAGCTACTTCTGTACAATCTACCCCATCGATCGCATAATGCTCTTTCGTACCGTCGATAATCACTCCCTCAGAAGCCGTTTTCACATTAAAAGCATAAACTTTATCATCGCTGACATAGAAAAAGATATCCGAAATTCCTTTCGAATCCATATGCCAAGGCATGTAATTGTCTACCTCGGCCTTGTTTCCGGGTATCATCGCCGTAGCGTTGTATAATCCGGGATAGGCTGCTCCGGTTAATACCTGCTTTGACAGAGAGATAAAATCATACGTCCAGTCGTCATTAAAAATAAATTTATAGGTAATCAAAAAATATTCATTCTTATTTTTATCTCTCATCAACGCCCATACTTCATTCAGAGTCGAATTCATACTTCCTGAAAGTACTAATTCTACCCCTTCTCCCATTGCTTTGGGATCAAATTTCGAAAAATCGGAATTCGCCCCACCGATAAAACTAAAATACCCACCGCTTTGGTTGATCATAAAACGTCCGTGCAGGTTATCATAAAATAAGGGAGCGGCATAAAACGGATAGCCTGTCGGCTGTGCAACATAAAGTGCTGCCGAATAATCCTGAGGAGCCGACAAAAATACAATTTCCGGATTCCATACGGCTGTTTCCTCAAAACCATAGGCCCGCCCGTGTACTTTCCCATTCACCACCAGATAATCACTCCCCTGGTCCGTACAATAACCGTCGATCCCGATGTCTCCGGTCAGGTCTTCACCCGAAAAGAATTTCTCTTTCATATAAGCCTTCCGCACAAATAAATCGGGATCGAGATATACGCCTCCCGTATTATTTTTTGCAGTAACGACGACTGCCTTATAAGGTCTCGGGTTACGGGCATAAGGTTTGATCAGGATGATTTTTCGAGACTGCTCACTGAGTTTCTCTCCCTCATTGATTTGAGTATAGATCTTTTCGTATAGGGTGGTACCATCTTTCTTTAACATCGTCAGGTCGTACTCTCCACCGGTTTTACATAACATCAGGGTGCCTCCTGAATATTTACCGATAGTGGTAAAACTGGATTCTTCGATCACATAAAGACCGGTTTTATTGTCGGTCACTTTAAATTTTAAAGTAGTTTTCACCCCCGGTAAAACATCCGAGATCACCACATCCAGATTTTTTTCAAAAGACAAGGTATCGGCGACCGACTGTTCTTCATTGTATTTATACCACACATAGGAAAGATCCGATTTTTCGCCGAACTTTGTCGTCACTACCGGAGTGATGGTCAATTTCCCTCCCACTTCGATCTCCTGATAATCTTTGATCCCCTCAATTTTAATCTCATCGATATCGATATCTCCGTATCTGGATTCATCATCCACACAAGAGAACAGGATCAACAAAAATAATATTCCTATATATTTCAATTTTTTCATAGCTATCTTCTTTTTTAATTAACAACCCATAGACTAAGGTACATTCCATCCTTGCATCACTTTACCGGTTTCATCCCTGATTTCACTCCCGGTAATGATCTTATACAGTTTTCTGGCATAGGGAGTGTAATAATCTTCCTCGTAATAAATGCCATAATTACCGTTTCCACTACCATAGGTATCTTCCCAAAAATCATGTCCGGTCATTTCGATGATCATCATATGCTTTTTTTGGGAATATTCGCCGAATAATTTCTTAAACGCAGTCATATCTCCATAATAGCCTTCTCCCTCAGGCTTTTTCAACATATCGGCAATGAGCAGACGAATCTCGGACTTATCGGCATAGGCCACACCCAGATCACCGGTAGCAACCAGCCTCAACGTAAGAGTCACCGGTTTCTGTTTAATAGCCGCATCCCCCTTAATCAACCGCACAGGCATTTTATAAATAAATTCTCCGGCCGGGAACTCATAGAATTCAGGAAGTTTTTCATAATGTATACCTTCTTTGGCATCCGTTCTCTCCCCGACCACCTCGACTTTAAATTTCTGCGGCTTGGTCAATACATTTCCCAACATCTTCACATCTACGGTCGTCTCCAGAATCTGATCGGCCATCAGCAAGGAAACATACAGACTATCCCGGGTATCTGTCACAATGGAATAATAGATATCGTGCATATGCTCATCGTATACCATCCGTTCATTCTCACTACATGCTAACAGGATCACTGAAGCAAGAAGAAAAAATATCTTTTTCATAACGCTTAATTTTTAATATTCCCAAAATCGATTTCTACTGTCGGAATAGGCAAATTATACACCGCATTCACATCTTGATGAGCGATATTATTTTCAGCCCCGATAGTTTCCATTGCTTTCCGTTTATAATAGAAGAACATTTGTCCCTCACCTATAAATTCCCGGCGATATTCCTGAAAGATATAACCGGCTAAATCATCGGTCGGCGCAATACTGCTTAATCCCCGGTGATTTCTCAATTTATTGAGATAATCATAGGCAGCCTTCCCTTGAGCACATTCGGCAGCTATCAGATACAATTCGGAAATTTTAAACATCGGAATATAATTTACTCCGGTATATTTCTTCAATACGAACGAACTACCGTCGGAATACGGGGTGATCCAATAATTTCTGAACTCATTATCCAGTCCGGAACTATTAAAAATAGTCGCTTTTCCTTTTGAAGACATCGTCAATATATTAGAAGTAGAAGAAAAACTCTCGGTAAAATAAATATCGCTATTGTCTTTCAATTTCTGCACATCCAATGTGAAAATCAACTCTTTATTGAACATCGGATCGGAAGTAGTAGCAGCACTATTGGCCAATTCATAAGAAGCAGGACTTTCTCCGTCGGCTTCACCGATAATTTCCTTTGCTTCTTTCAAAGCCGCCTCTTTATCGTTTCCCCAAAGATATACCCGGGCTAAAAGTGCTGTCACCGCATAGTAATTCATTCTTTGTTTCCGGTTATACAGCGGATCGGAAGTATCGGAAAATTTAAATTCTTCTTTCCCTTTCATCAACTGTTTTGCAGCCAACAAATCCGTTTCTATTTTTTTCAAAACCTCTTTCACCGTCAACTGGGACTGGGCGATATTCGTAAAAACATCTACATAAGGAATAGCCAATGCGTCCAATCCTTTATTATTATTCATCGCAGCCGAAGGAGCGAATAAACGGAGTATATCGAAATGCAGAAAAGCCCGCAAAGCCAGAAATTCTCCTTTATACACATCATGTACCTCGGGTGAAGTAAAAACCCCTTTATTTTCGTCGATGAACAACATGGCCTGATTGATATTGGCTACAGCAGAAAAATGATTACTCCAAATAGAGCTAATGCGACTTTCCTCTGTTTTCTCGGTATACTTATATTCTGCTGCATTTTTGAAATTATGCTCATAACCGGAAGAAGTTGTTTTCAACGGACTGTTGTAATATTGAGCCAATACATCCAGGTAGCCGTATGTCAGATCTCTGCCGTAACTATTCGTACCGCACATCAATGCATAAACACCTACCAAAGCATCTCTGAATCCGGCTTCAGTACCGAACAGATCCTCTGCTTTCATATCCGCTTTCGGAGAAACGTCCAGCCAGTCGTTACAGCCGGTCAATGCCACAAAGAGCGAAAGAATGATCGTTTTATTTATTAATTTTTTCATAGTATTGTCCGATTAAAAAGTGATTTGAGCAGCCAGTGAAAAAGTCCTTGCAAAAGGATAGGAAGTACCTCTTTCCATCCGCACCGTGGAAGAAGTGAAAATATCGTTTCCGATAGCGGAGATTTTCAAGCGCTGAATCCCCCACTCTTTCAATTTCGCACTCCGGAAATCATAACTCACAGATAAAGCCTGAAGCTGAATATAGTTTTCTTTTTCCACAAAGCGGGAAGTCGGATTAGTGACCGAAACATCGCTTACCTTTTTGAATTTTGCCACGTCTCCCGGTTCATTCCAACGGTCGTACAGAATGCGCCGGTCTCCGTTCTCGTTGGGATTTACATTCTCCACTTTGTCGACTAAGGTCTGATTGTAAATATAACCACCGTATTTATAATATAAATACGCATTCAACTCCCAGCCTTTATACATAAACATCGTTCCGACCGTTCCATAAATTTTAGGATCGGAAGATCCCCAGGGTTTGTAATTTTTACTATCCCATTTATTCACTTTATTCCCGTTCATATCCAGGAATATTTCATCACCGGTAGCCGGATCGATTCCCAAAGATTCATTCACCCAGATGGTATTCTGCGACAACCCTTCTTTGTAACGGATCATCGGTTTGTTTTCCACTTTGGAATCCTGGTCGGCATTAAAAGCTGTCAAAGCTTTGTTGATTTTCTTCACTTTATTTTTATTGTGTGCCAGATTGAAGAAAATATCCCAGTTCAATTCCCGTTTGACATCCCGGAGTACCGTACCTTTTAAGGATAGTTCGACCCCACTGTTTTCTACTTCTCCCAAATTTTCTTTATAAGAAGAAAAACCCAAAGACGGAGCAATAGATACGTCGATCAGCACATCTTTCGATAAATCCCGGTATACATTGAAAGATCCGGTCAGACGACTATGGAAGATTTCGAAATCCAACCCTACGTTTTGTTTTTCTACCTTCTGCCATTTCAGGTTTTTATTTCCGAAAGCCTTCATAATGGCTCCCAGATAGCCGCTGTAAGAAATGGTATTGATCCGGCTATCGTTATAGGAATACATGGCCATAGCCTGGTAAGGACTAAAATTCTGGCCACCGGTTGTCCCGATAGATCCCCTGATCTTCAACAGGTTGATCACGCCCCAGTTTTTCATGAATTTTTCGTTATGGATATTATATCCGACACCGACCGACCAGAAAGTACCCCAGCGGTTGTTCGAACCGTAAATAGACGAACCGTCGCTTCGAACAGAAGCATCCAACAAGAAACGATTGTCATACGTATATCCCAGGTTACCCACAAAACCGACCAGGCGGGTCACATCGAAACTACCTCCGGGTTTCGCCCCTTCCTGATACCCCGAACCGATCGACACATGATCCATGTTCGCATTGGGAAAACCGACAACGTAGATACTGGTATTGTCATACTGTTTTTCCTGAAGGTTATACACAAACCCCAGGTTGATAAAATGTTTTTTCAGGCTCTTAAAATATGATAAGATGACGTTAATATCATAACTGAAATCATTGGAAGTCGACTGGGCATAACTCCCTTTTTTCTCTTTGTCCAAAAATTCGGTATTTTCATAGGATTTATAAACATCAGTCTTTCCATTATCCACGCTTAACGAAAGATTGGCCTTCAATTTCAATCCCTGAATAATATCGTATTCTATCGAGAAATTATTCAGAAAATTATTAGAAGTCTGCTGATTTTTAGAAGGCAATACCGCATTGTACAATTCATTATACATGGTCTTCGAGGTAATTCCCCGGTCATAATATTCATAAGAATAGAGGACCTTTTTCACATTCCCGTTTTCATCATAAGGATTATAATAGGGATTATAATAGAGGTAAGAACTAAAACTTCCGTAAGGGGAATTGACCGACTTCAAATGATCGAAGGAAGCATAATTGGAGAATTTCAGGTTTTTCAGGTTATATTGAAGCCGGATCCCTCCACCGTAATTATCCCGTTTCGAGCCTTTCATCACTCCGACTTTATTCGAATAGAAAAGATCGAAAGCATAACGGAACGATTCGTTTCCACCTTCTGCCATTACGGTATGTTTATGGCCGACCCCCAATTCCCGTACCGGAATGGACAACCAATCCACATCATTTCCTTCCTTCACCAATTTCAGAATCCGGTTATATGCATCCAACTTATCATCCGTCCATCCGGGTTTGGAAGATTTTTCATACAATCCGGAACGCACTTCGTATTCCAGTTTTTCTTCTGCATTCATCAGATTATAATCCGAAAGATCGGCTATTTCGAAGTTGGCACTACCGTTATAAGACAACTGCAATTTCCCGGCTTTGGGAAGTACCGTCTCGATCACCACAACGCCGTTAGCAGCACGTGAACCGTAAATCGCAGTAGCCGCCGCATCTTTCAGAATGGTGATATAACGTACCCGGTTGGGGTCGAGGTCGAACACCTTCTGAGCGGTTACTTCGAAACCATCCATAATAAAAGTCGGCATATTCGGATTGTTTTCATACTCGGCCTTCAAACTACTGGACCCCCGGATTTCAAAATCAGGAATGGTATTCGGGTCGCTACCCATTTCATTATTCACCACTTTAGTAAAAGAAGGATCGAGCACAGACAAGGTATTCAGGATATTTCCCGTAGAAATAGTCTTCAGTTCATCTCCGGAGAAGGTCTTGGATACACCGGTAAAGCTCTCCTTCTTCCGGGTAAAGTAACCATTGACCACCACCTCTTCCATTTCCGCCACTTCCTCGGTCAATATCACATTCAACGTTTCTTGCCCGGCATATCTGACCTCCTGTGGCTTCATGCCGACAAATGTAAACATCAATACCGTTTCTTTCCCATCCTCCGGAATGGTGATCGAATATTTTCCATCGATGTCGGTCGATACGCCTAAGGTCGTCCCTTTAATTACGACGGTCACTCCCGGTAAGACCGCCCCGCTTTTATCTTTCACCACCCCTTTCAGTACTTTCGGCCCGGCCGGTACTTCTCCTTTTGCACGAATCAGAATGATATCATTGTACAGCTCATACTCCAAATTCACTTTTTTCAATACCATATCCAACACTTCGCTCAATTCTTTGTCTTTAACCTGAACGGAAACCTGACCAGCTTCCCGCACCACACCGGAATTATACATCATTTTCATACCGGTTTGTTGTTTCACGGCATCGACAAATTTCTCCACAGAAACCTCTTTCAAGTCTAAAGTCACCAGCTTGTTTTGAGAAAAAACATGAGCCGATAAATTCAGGCTAAAAACAAAAATGAAAACAATACAACATTTGATAAACATCAAATTTTTCCTAAACCTCTTTAAAAGGCCCGGAAATCGGATCAGACGATTTTTTTTCATACCATTGTAATTTAGTTAAGTAATTAAGAAGACTTTCGAGATAACAGGATTTTATTATTATCTATTTCATAATGAATATCCTGGAGTCTTTCCAACACTTGCAGGAAAGTATTGATCGAATCATACCGTTCGAGACTACCGGTATATTTCAGCTGTTTCATTTCCTCATTCCGGAAAACCACTTCAGATCCGTACCAACGGGACAGTGTTTCCATAATTTCCTCCAGGGGCTTATCCCTGAAAACAAAAACCCCGTCTTTCCAGCCTACATATTCTTCAACTTCGACTTTACGACTGATTAATTCACCGGACCTTTCCAGGATAGCCTGTTCACCTGGCGATAAGATTACGCTTTTCTTTGTATGGGAAGTATAACGTACACAGCCTCTCACTAAGGTGGTATATTCTGCTTTATCCATGTATGAACTTATTCCGAAAGCCGTCCCCAATACGGTCACCTCTCCCTGAGAAGTAATTACCTGAAAAGGACGTCCGTCTTCGGCCACGTCGAAATAGGCTTCTCCTTCCAAATACACTTTACGTTCCCCAGCAGTGAACTGCACCGGATACTTTATTTTCGATTCTGCATTTATCCATACTTTCGTATGATCTTCCAACGTGATGTAACACTCTCCGGCTGTGGGCACAATCAATTCATTATAAGCCAATTCCTGTATTTGAGGCGTAGATCGGTAAGTAATCTTTCCCTCTGCATAACTGATCTGTGTTCCATTTTTTTCCAGTACCTGCATGGAATCCCGCTCGAGATTCACCGTCTCGCCATTTGTCAGTCGTAATATAGCTTTGTAACTCCCGGGGCGAATCGTCTCTTGCTGTGCCGGTGGAACAACTTCTACCTCCGGTAATCCAAGATTCAGTAACCAACTCATTCCTAAAAGTAAAACCACCACTGCTGCTGCAGTAAGAATCCGGATAATCCTCTTTTTATGACGAAGCGATTTTTGTTGCCTGCTGAATTTGCCGAAAGCTTTCCGGGCATCGTATTGTTTATATTCCTCCAGCTTTTCAGCCAAAATATCTCCCTGACTCAACTGCCGAAACACATTTTCCAAATTCTGATCGTTCAACATTTCCCGAAATTCCTGCTTTTCCCTTTTCTCCAATGTCCCGGAATAATATTTTCTCAAAAGAGTAACCTGTCGGTCAAATTTATCTTTTTGCATCTTAAAAAACGTTCGATTAAATTAGTTGAAAGTTCATAAAGTTTAAAAAGCTATTGGATCCTGCGGGCACTTAGTTAATTGACAATTGTCGCGTGACAATTGACCACATATTTTCCAATCTGTGGTTTCTTCTTTATTTGTTTGATAATCAATGATTTTTTTCTTCATCCTATTTCTCATTTTTCTTTTCTTAATATTTTCTAATGGAAGCGAAGCTTCCAGGTAATTGTCAATTGTCATTGGTCAGCTGGCAATTATTCTTTTTGCGGATTCCCGCAAAAAGAATCGAACGTTTTTTCGGTTCATTCAATGATAAAATGCATGAAGCAGGATTTGGTATGACAGAAATTTCATTTTTTTTGAAAAAAATTTACCTCATCTGTAAAAAAAACGGAAATTGACAGGATTATTAATGGAAAGTCCGGGGAGCGAATGGGCTATCGAAGATTTTCAAATAGATTAAATAAAAGAATAAAAAATAGAAAAAGTCTTAGAAAAGAGGACAGGAATTATTGGAAAAATCAAAATGTCGGAAAAATCCCCCTAAAAGGTTGATTTTTCCGACATTTTGCATTCTATTTTGAAGAAACGAACTTAATAAACAGTCTTGTCTTTGTTTTCTTTCCACAAGCTGAATTCTTCTCCAGCCGTATCCTCTTTCTCATTCAAAAAGGGAATACTCCGATCGGCCTCGGGGAGGGCAATCTCTTTATAGATCAGGGAATCATCGAATCCGGCAAGTGCTGCATCTTCTTTTGTAGAGGCATAATATACCCGGGAAGGTCTTGCCCAATAAATAGCACCAAGGCACATAGGACAAGGCTCACAACTGGCATATATCTCACATCCCCCGAGTTGAAAAGTATCTAACTTACGACAAGCCTCGCGAATCGCATTCACTTCGGCATGTGCTGTCGGGTCACAATCCGGAGTAACCGTATTGGCACAAGCTGCGATAATTTTTCCCTCCTTGACAACAACAGCGCCGAACGGCCCCCCGGTCCCCTGTTTCACATTCTCTACAGCCAAACGAATAGCTTCTCTCATAAACTTCTCTTCGTACATAACCTCTCAACTAAAATTTCATATTTCCCGTCCCCTCTCTCTTTCACCTCTAACCTCTATTCTTTTTACCTCTAGTTTATAGCTTACAGTCTTTAGCCTTTCCCTTTTTTTCCTTTCTTCTCCCCCTCATCCGGCCACTTCTTACTATACCAAAGCATAAAAATCCCCGCCAGAATAAAAGGAATACTCAAAATCTGTCCCATATTCAAAGCCATTCCAGCTTCCCAGGGTTCCTGTACTTCCTTGACGAACTCGATAATAAAGCGGGCAGAGAAGATCAGGATCAAAAAAGCGCCGAAGATAAATCCCATTTTCTTCTTAACGTTCGTTCGCCAATAAAGATACATCAAAACAAAAAAACTAAACAGGTAACAAATTGCTTCATACAATTGAGCCGGATGGCGCGGCAATTCCGGATTCGGTAAATCACTATTCATAAAGCGGAATCCCCAAGGCATATTGGTCGGTAATCCCACAATTTCAGAGTTCATCAAATTTCCTGTCCGGATAAAAAAGCCGGCTAAAGCAATCGGAATCACAGCCCGGTCTAAAATCCAGAATATAGATTTTTTGCTGACTTTCCGTGAATAATACCACAATCCGGCAATAATACCTATTGCAGCGCCATGACTGGCCAATCCCTGATAACCGGTAAACTTAAATTCGGGCGAAAACCGTACAGGCAGGATCATCTCCAGCGGATGCTGGCTATAATAAGCCCAGTCGTAAAAAATACAATGTCCCAAACGGGCACCGACTATCGTCGCGATCGCTACATACAACCACAATTTATCCAACCAAGCCATAGGCAATCCTTCGGACTTGAACATTTTCTCTTCAACCTTATAACCTAAAATAAAGGCCACAGCGAACAGCAACCCGTAATAACGAATGGAAATACCCCCCAAATTGAAGATCTCGGGACTAATATCCCAATTAATAAATAAAGACAACATACGTTATGATTTTCGATTTATGATTTTTGATTTACGATTCAGACTTACCATTGAAATCTGAAATCGTAAATCCTAAATCAAAAATCAGTTTATTCATTTTTCCCGTGGCAGTTCTTATACTTCAGTCCGCTACCACATGGACAAGGATCATTCCTCCCCACTTTCGGTCCTACTTTCACCGGTTCGTGCCGCACCTGTTCACGGTTGGCGGCAGCAGCCTGAGCCTCCGAACGACTTTCCCGCAGTTTACTCAAATCGGTCCGCTTTTCTTCAGCTTCGCGTACATGCTCGGGTTCTTGCATCGGAATCTGCCCTTTCATCAGTGTAGACACCATCCCTTTATTGATCTTTTCCACCATAGTCTTAAACAAATTATAAGACTCGAATTTATAAATCAACAAAGGATCTTTCTGTTCATAAGCAGCATTCTGAACCGATTGTTTCAGATCGTCCATTTCGCGGAGATGTTCTTTCCAGGCATCATCGATATGAGCCAGAATGACCGATTTCTCGAAAGAACGCATCAAATCTTCACCATTCGTACGATAGGCCTTCTCCAGGTTGGTCACCACGCTGTACATCCGTTGACCGTCGGTAAAAGGAACGACAATATTCTTAAAGACATCTCCCCGTGTTTCGAATACATTCTTGATTACCGGATAAGCTTGCTGAGCGATATGTTCGACTTTACGCTGATAAGCCTCCCGTACGTATTGATACAACGATTCGGCCAATTCATTGGGACGGGCTTTCTGGAATTCCTCCGGATCCACTTCATAATCGACGGACAATACCCTCAATACTTCCATCCGGAAACCTTCCGGATCGTTCACCGGCTGGTATTCCATAACGATTGCCTCACAAACATCGTAAGTATTATTTGCTACAGCCACACCGATACGTTCTCCTAACAAAGCCTGACGACGTTGTTTGTAAATCACTGTACGCTGGGAATTCATCACATCGTCATATTCCAGCAAACGCTTACGAATACCGAAGTTATTTTCTTCCACCTTCTTCTGTGCACGTTCAATAGACTTGGTAATCATAGAATGCTGAATCACATCCCCTTCCTGATGTCCCAAACGGTCCATCACCCGGATTATACGTTCCGAGCTGAACAAACGCATCAGGTCGTCCTCGAGCGATACGAAGAACTGGGAAGACCCCGGGTCTCCCTGACGTCCGGCACGTCCACGTAACTGACGGTCGACACGACGGGAATCATGCCGTTCGGTACCGATAATAGCCAAACCTCCGGCCTCACGTACCTCAGGGCTCAATTTGATGTCCGTACCACGTCCTGCCATATTGGTAGCGATAGTTACCGTCTTCGATTTACCGGCTTCGGCAACGATCTCGGCTTCCCGTTGATGTAATTTCGCATTCAATACATTGTGTTTGATACCACGCAGTTTCAACATACGGCTCAGCAATTCGGACACCTCGACAGAAGTCGTTCCCACCAAAACCGGCCGGCCTAAATCTACCAAACGGACAATTTCATCGATAACCGCATTGTATTTCTCGCGTTTCGTTTTAAACACAAAATCATTGGCATCGATACGGATCACCGGACGGTTAGTCGGAATGACCACCACATCCAGTTTATAAATATCCCAGAACTCACCGGCTTCCGTCTCTGCCGTACCTGTCATACCGGCTAACTTGTGATACATACGGAAGTAGTTCTGTAAAGTAATCGTTGCAAAAGTCTGAGTGGCAGCTTCGACTTTTACATTTTCTTTCGCTTCGATAGCCTGATGCAAACCGTCCGAATAGCGGCGTCCTTCCATGATACGCCCGGTCTGCTCATCCACGATCTTCACTTTATTATCGAGTACTACATATTCTACATCCTTCTCGAACAAGGTATAGGCTTTCAACAACTGATTGACAGTATGTACCCGTTCGGATTTCATCGCATAATTCTGGATCAGTTCATCCTTCTTCGCCAATTTTTCTTTATCATCCTTCGTGTCCCGTTCGATCTCTGCAATCTCCGAGCCGATATCCGGGAGGATAAAGAATTTCGGATCTTCCCCTGCGGCTGTGATGGTATCATGTCCCTTATCGGTCAGGTCGATCGAATTCAGTTTTTCATCGATCACAAAATATAAAGGATCGGTAATCTCCGGCATTCTCCGGTTATTTTCCTGCATGTATTCGTTTTCCGTCTTGATCAGGATCGCTTTATTGCCTTCTTCACTCAAAAACTTGATCAAAGGTTTGTATTTGGGCAACCCTTTATGTGCCCTCAGTAACAATATCCCCCCTTCTTTTCTCTTTTTAGAATCATCGCTGGCCAACAACTCTTTCGCTTCCTTAAAAGTCTGCATCACAAATTCCTGTTGCATTCTCACGAGGCGCTCCACCCGGGGCTTGTATTCATCGAACATCTGATCGTCTCCTTTGGGTACAGGGCCGGAAATAATCAACGGCGTACGGGCATCGTCGATCAATACGGAATCGACCTCGTCGACAATCGCAAAATTGTGCTTACGCTGTACCAAATCCTCCGGATTGATAGCCATATTATCACGCAGATAATCGAAACCGAATTCGTTGTTCGTACCGAAAGTAATATCGGCCATATAAGCCTGCCGACGCTGGGGAGAATTGGGTTGATGCTTATCGATACAATCGACAGAAAGCCCATGGAACATATAAAGCGGTCCCATCCACTCCGAGTCACGTTTGGCCAGGTAATCGTTTACCGTCACCATATGCACACCACGTCCGCTCAAAGCATTCAGGAACACCGGAAGAGTAGCCACCAAGGTTTTCCCTTCACCGGTAGCCATCTCTGCAATTTTTCCCTGATGCAAAACAGCACCACCGATCAGCTGCACGTCATAATGCACCATATCCCAGGTCACCTCATTTCCTCCGGCAAGCCAGGAATTGAAATAAATGGCTTTGTCACCTTCTATCTCGACAAAATCGTGAGTAACCGCCAAATCCCGGTCGAACTGGGTCGCCGTCACTTCAATTTCAGTATTCTCTTTAAAACGACGGGCGGTTTCCTTCATCACAGCAAAGGCTTTAGGCATCAATCCGGTCAAAACTTCTTCTACCTTTTTGTCGATCTGTTCTTCCAGCTTATCTATACGATCGTAAATTTCCTCCCGTTCTTCGATCGAAGGCCTTTCCTCTTCCACTTTCCGTTTGAGTGCTGCAATCTCATTCTCTTCTTCTCCGATATATTCACGTACTTCCTTTTTCATATCTTCAGCAACTGCACGTAATTCATCGGCACTGATACTTTTCAGCTTCTCCCACTCTGCATTCACTTTGGCCACAATCGGCATCAGTTCTTTCATATCCCGGTCGGATTTATTTCCGAACAGGCTTTTTAAAATATCATTAAAACCCATTTAATTATAAATTGTAAATTGTAAACAGTAAAATTTTAATTGACGACACTTCGTCAACCTTTCAGAAAATTGAATTTCCTCTCGTTTATCCGAGATAGACTACCCTCGTAAATCTTAATTATAATTTGCAGATTAAACCTCAGGAGCCCTGATCTTATGGGCAATACGACATAAGGATCCGATATTGACACGGACCGTTTTATCGAAAGTAAAATCATCGGCAAGCGCCTCGACGACGGGGATTTGAAAATAATCCGGAGGCAAACCGGAACAAAAAACCTGTTCCTCTTCTTCTTCTTCCAAATAAACAGATACGACCTTTACCGTATTGGTTATGATCAATCTACACCTTTCCCCTCTCAAAGACTCTCCACAACCCTGAGCCTTTAAAGGAATCGTTACGGCACAACCGGCCATAACATACAATGCAGCGATCAAATATCTGTTCATTTCCACAAGTGACAAATATAAGGGAAAATACAAGAAGTTAAAAATGTTTCCGAAAGAAAATCAACAGATAAATGATCGGTAGCTTCCTGTGTATCCTAAAATGTAGGTTCAATTTTTTTTCATTCTATTCCGATTCCGGGTTTTGTGCCGTCAGACCGGTTCGCCCGGAACGGTCCGCCGGTCAGTGATAGAAAAAGGTAGACGACCGACAGAAGCGACCGGGTCCCCAAACACGATCACCGAAGACGGATTACTAACGAAATAAACCTACTTTTATAAGTCCTAATATGTATATAACGGCCCAAATAATACTTTTCTTATATTTGCCGGACATATGGGAATTTAATCCGTCACAAACATGAATAAAATCGTTGTAGCAATAGATTCTTTCAAGGGAAGTTTAAGTTCCCGTGAAGCCGACGAGGCAGCAGAACAAGGTATCAAAACAATCTTTCCGCAGTGTGAAGTACTGCATTTTCCGGTAGCCGACGGGGGTGAAGGCATACTGGAAATCCTGACGGATGCTTTCCACGGCCATACCGTTCCGCTTGTCGCCCATAACCCACTTATGCAAAAAATAACTACACAATACGGTATCTCGGAAGACGGCCGCACGGCATTGGTAGAAATGGCAAGGATCAGCGGCCTGCCACTGTTACCTCCCTCCCGGCGGAATCCCATGCTCACGACCTCCTATGGTCTGGGAGAAATCATTGCAGAAGCCCTGAACAAAGGATGCCGGCACTTTATTATCGGAATAGGCGGAAGTGCCACGAACGATGCCGGTTTAGGCATGTTACAAGCTTTAGGATTCCGCTTTTTCGATCACGACAATAAGCTTTTAGGAAGCGGAGGACAAATATTATCGCGAGTCGCTGCTATTGACACCACAGCGGTTCATCCGGCTCTGTCCGAAGCCAGTTTCACCATCGCCTGCGATGTCGATAATCCTTTTTACGGTCCCCGTGGGGCTACCCGGATATTCGCCGGACAGAAAGGAGCAACCCCCGAAATGACAGAGCATCTGGAAGCAGGCATGCAAGCTATAGCTGCCGTTATCGCCCAAACTACCGGAAAAGACATCGGCCGGATTCCCGGCTCCGGAGCAGCCGGAGGAGTCGGAGGAGCTTTTCTGGCTTTTACGAATGCCCGGTTAATGTCCGGGATTGACTTGATCCTAACCCATCTTCAGTTCGGTAAGCGAATCCAAAATGCCGATCTCATCATCACCGGAGAAGGAAGTGCCGATGCACAAACGACTATGGGAAAAGTAGCTTACGGCATACTTCGGGAAGCCCGTAAACAAAACATTCCGGTCCTTCTGGTAGCCGGCCATATCGCAGATACCCCTTCCTTGTATACCGCAGGATTCAGTGGCATATTTTCCATCGCCCCGGGTCCGGTGACTCTGGAAAAATCCATGCATCCCGAATTTGCCGCTACCCACCTGCAACGGCTGATCACTCAGATTTGCAAGCTATTACAAGCTTTCAGGGTTTGATCTGATTCAAAATCAAATGACAGGCAGGAGTATATACCGATCCATGATCGAATCCCTGCAATTCATAAAGGGTGACTTTGTCGTTCCCCAAAGCTTTCAGTATAACTTCAAGGTGCAAATTTTCTTCATAACGGGCTGTCATTTCCAACTGCCGGTCTCCGGTTATCATCACCAAAGGAGGTATCCCCTTACGTGCCCGATTAAGCGGTGCATAGCAATCGACAACAGGAATATCGAACGGGATATTCCGTTCCTTCCGAATCGTAAAATGAGTATTCGTCTGACCACTTACCGGGAAAAGTCCGGCCAAACGATCGGCATCTTCCCCGTACCGTGCCAGATAGGCTTTATCCAACCCCACCATCAGGGTGAGGTATCCTCCGGCAGAATGCCCGGCCACGTATACCCGGGTGGGATCTCCCCCATATTCCCCGATATGTTTCATCACCCAAGCCACAGCAGCTGCCGCATCGTCGATATAAGCCGGATGGGTAGCCCGGGGACTTAACCGGTAATTCACGCCCGCCACAGCTATTTTCCGTCCCTGAAAAACAGGCGGAATTTCCTTTCCCCCACCTTCCAATCCACCCCCGTGAAACCAGACGATCGTGGCAAAACCTTTCTGCTGCTCCGGATAATACAAATCCAGTTTACAACGTTCTTTCCGGTAAGCATCCGTATCGGAAACAGGTACATAAGAAATATCCTTCAATGTTTTATACTGTGCCCACACGGGAAGACCGATCCATATAAATAGAAAAAACAGTATGCTATTTTTTTTCACCTCTGTGCTGATTTTACTTCGCAAAAAACGACCTTATTTCTTATCTCCGAATGCCAGATCACCGGCATCTCCCAACCCCGGATCGATATAGAATTTATCGGTCAAAGCCTCATCCAGAGCAGCTGTCCATAAAGTCAACGGCTCTCCTGCCAATTCTTTTTCCACATATTCCACACCTTGCCGGCTGGCAATGACTGAAGCGATATGCGTATGGGCAGGCAAACTCCCCTGTTTCAACAATTCCCGGTAAGTGATCACCAGGGATTTACCGGTTGCCAGCATCGGATCGACCAGTAAAAGTTGTTTTCCAGTCAAATCGGGGGTATAAACCGAATCGAACCGGATTTCGATTTGTCCCTCTACCCGGCTATAAGCCCGGCGGGCAGAAACAAAGGCACTTCCTGCATGATCGAAATAATTCAGAAATCCCTGATGAAAAGGCAAGCCGGCCCTCAACACTGTAGCGATAACCACTTCTTGCCGGGGCAACATCACCGAAATCGGATTGATCGGAGTCTGGATCGTCCGGGCACTATAATCGAACGTTTTACTGATTTCATAAGCCATCACTTCCCCCACCCGTTCCAGATTACGCCGGAATCGCATGCGGTCTTGCTGAATATCGACCGCTCTGATCTCAGACAAAAAAGTATTTAAAACAGAATTCCGGGTATCAATTACATTTACCATAATCTTTTCCTTGTATTTAGCACACAAAGAAAACAAAACTTACCCCAAGGAACAAAAAATGTCCGTTCTTTTTCAAGTACGGTAATAGAAAACAATAGAAGCCTTTTCTAAAGTATGTTTCCAAAGCTTAAATCCGACCTGTGCGGGAAGAGTATCTTTGGACATTTCCAGTGATTCGATATCCAAAGCATACAAGGTAATCATATAATTATGCCACCCATGCCCATGAGGAGGATTAGGCCCTCCATAACCATAAGTACCGTAATCATTCAAACTCTGTATTGCCGAAACCGGTGCTAAATGGCCGAATGTATTCCCGGCATCCGGACGCAGTTCACCGACACTAGCCGGAATATCGAACATCAGCCAATGCCAGAACCCACCTCCGGTAGGAGCATCTTTATCGTACATGGTAATGGCAAAACTACGTGTACCTTCGGGGGCATTCACCCAGGAAAGCCCGGGAGAGATATTCTGTCCGCCACAATCCGGATGTACCTGCCGTAACGCAGCCACACCCCCGGTATCGTTGCTACGTAAAGTAAAAGTTTCTATTTTCATGACTCTTCGTTTTTATTTTCTAAACGAAAAATCACGAAAAATGTTTATCGAAGTTGGGTTGAAAATTCTTTGATCCGTTGTTCGTCGGCTTTCCGGCATATCAGAATCACATTGTCCTGTTCGGCAACAATATAATCTTTCAATCCCTGAATCAATATTTTCTTATCAGCCGAAACATGCACGACACACCCTTCACTCTCCACCATACATACCTTGCCGCCGACAACCGCATTTCTTCCATCTCCTTTCGGTAATTGTTCGTACAAAGACCCCCAGGTTCCCAGATCAGACCATCCGAAAGCTGCGGGAAAAACATAAATATTGGAAGCATGCTCCATAATGGCGTAATCGACAGAAATATGCTTACATTCGGGGAATTTTGCATCGATTGCCTGCTGTTCGTCCGAAGAATAATAAATATCGTTCAAAGAATCGAATATAGCCGCTATTTCGGGTTCATTCCGGCGGAAAGCATTTTCAACCGTCCTCACATTCCACAGAAAAATTCCGGCATTCCAATAATATCCCCCTGCCGCCAGATAAGCTTCTGCCGTTTTCAAATCCGGTTTTTCTTTAAATCCTTCCACCTCCCTGATTACTTTTGCTCCGGATTCCGCACCGTCTTCTTCCTGTTTTACTTTTATATAACCATACCCGGTTTCCGGACGGGTCGGCCACATCCCTATAGTCAGAATCCGATCCTCGCTTTTCACAAAATCTATCCCTTCACGGATCACCCGTTTAAATTCAGGCACATCCATCACGATATGATCGGCCGCCGTGACAATCAAATTCGCTTGCGGATCTTTCTTTTTAATCTTCCAGGCTGCATAGGCAATACAAGGAGCCGTATTACGCATACAGGGCTCGAGCAATATATTGGAATCCGGGATTCCGGGTAATTGAGCTTTCACCAGCTCCCGATACCGGACAGAAGTAACGACCCATATATTTTCCACCGGACAAATCCCTTCAAAACGATCTGCCGTAAGCTGCAATAAAGTATATCCAGTCCCTAAAACATCGATAAATTGCTTCGGTCTCTCAGGAGTACTCATCGGCCAAAACCGACTTCCTACTCCACCGGCCATAATAATAATATGATTCATCGGATTCTCTATTTTAAGCTATTAATTGCGGTAAAGAAAAACTGAAAACAGAACCTAGATTTTCTTCGGATTCAAACCAAAGTTCTCCTCCGTTTTTACGGGCGAAATCCCGGCAAAGCAACAATCCTAATCCCGATCCCTCCTCACTATTGGTACCGTAAGTGGTAAAATGAGTACTATCTTTCAACAATTTATGCTGATCTTCTTTTTTTATCCCTTTACCTGAATCGGTCACCGATACGATCACTTTCCCATCCTCTGCCTTAATCCCGACCTTGATCTCCGAATCAGGATTACTGAATTTCACTGCATTAGATATTAAATTTCTCAAAATGGATTTGATCATTTCGATATCCACATAGACAAAAAAAGACTCATGATCCGTGCGGATCAATTTGATATGTTTCACTTCGGCGACAGAGTTCATCACTTCCACCACCCCATCCGCCAGTCCACTGATATCCAATTTCTGCGGAATAACCGTCAATTTACCCAATTGACTTTTCGTCCATTTCAACAGATTATCCAGTAAGCTGAATACTTCTTCCGAAGTCTTGTTACTCATTTCAAGCATATCGAAAATATCCGGATCGATCTTATCTTTCTCCACGCTCATCATAATGGTATTCAATAACATCTTCATAGAAGCCATCGGAGAGCGCAAATCATGAGCAATCACCGAATACATTTTATCTCTCCCGGCAATGGTTTTCCTCAGCTCTTCATTTTTTTCCTCTATAATCCGCCGGGCAGCCACCAACGACAATTGGTGTTTTATTCTGACCATCAATTCTTCTTTCCGGAAAGGTTTGGATATAAAATCGCCCACTCCCAGTTTGAAGCCATTGACAATGCTTTGGGTGTCATCTAAAGCTGTCAGGAAAATAATAGGAATCTCACAGCGGAACTCTTCCGATTTCAGGCGTTCAGCCACCTCGAATCCATCCATTCCGGGCATCATAACATCCAGCAATATCAAGTCGGGATTTTCATTCCGAATCACTTCCAAAGCCTCCTGCCCGTTATTCGCCACCAGAATGCCGTACCCTTCCTTACCAAGCAAAGCTTTTAACAAAAGTACATTGGTTTGAACATCATCAACTACAAGTAACTTAAATTCTGCCGGATTTATCTGCATAATTTATTTTGTTTATACAACTTTTAAATTTTGTACAAAATTACAAATATTCCCGATTTTTCTCTCCATTCAGGAAATTGTTTTTCTATTCAACCCGAATATACAACAATCTTGTCAAAATTTATAACTGAAAAAAAAGAGAATTGTCAATCCTGCACCCTATCTTTGTATCAGTGAAGATAGGGCTTCACAAGTGAAGTGCACCCTAAAAGTTGGACACAAAATTTTTAGGATTTATTTTATATCCCATTTATTTTCTCTGAAACAGATGAAGACTTCGAACAGATGCCCTATATTCTAAAAGCCCCCACTGACGAACCACCGGTCAATATTCAGCACATTACCAATTTTTGTCAAAATCTGAATATCTCTCCTTCGGAAATCCGGAATTCCGTCCGTCATCTCTCCTAGAAAACCCAATGCAGAAAAAATTGAAATGGTTTATCGTACTGAGCGAAAAAGATAAAATCAAATGGACAGAACTAAACAACGTTTCAGTCATCTACAACCCTTTATCGTCCTGACTTCGTCAATGCGTTCCCAAAATCAGGAGACACTCTCGGGCTGGTTACAAAGTGTCTTGATTGCAAGATGTTTCTCAGTCAAGAAGAGAGTCTTCGTAAAGCAGCTGCCATTCTCTGGCATCTTTATTCTAATTGTTGTAATGGTTTTTGCCGCATCAAGCACATGATCAACACTCATCGCAATCTTGTTAAAGCCAACAAGTCTCTCCAATTCCTTGTATATTTTGCAGACGATGAAGCAGGTGCATACATGTGCCTCAATCCTTCTTTCTGTAAAGTGAAACATGGGGTACATTTCCAATGTCCCTTTTGAAATTCTGAAAGCACGTTCCTCCCATAATCCGTGATATTCAGCGATAACACGTTCAGCGTCAATATCTGTATTGGTAATGTATCCTTTCAGATTAGTCATTCTCCATTACGCTTGTATTCGCAACAGGACTTATCCTTTCTCTCTAATGAAAAAATCCCTTGTTTAATGGGAACTCTTTCGCTCCTGATGCGTACGCCAAGGATATACTTATAGCCAGCTTGCCGCAACAGAGCCACATTACTTTTGTTCATCAGACCGGAATCTGCTATGATATCTAATCCCAAGGGACTATCTAACAATAAAATGTTATTCAGTCCCTTGGTCTTATAAAGATTAGATTTACAGATCTCTAGTGATTTCATCTATTTGTTATAGACCTTATCTCTTTAATGATTTGAGTATTTTCATACATTGGGGATTTGATGGACGAGGCATATTTAAATTGATGATTTTTCCCTCTTTATCTAGTAAAATATATCTAGGAATAGTTGCAACGTCATAACTGTGCATGAAAGAAATCCATTTCCGGTCCATTATCAGTTGAGTGCCTTTTAAAGCTTTCTCTTCAATAAATTTAATCCATTCGTCTTTGTCCAAGTCTGTTGCGATGCCAATAAATGCAATGTTTTTCTTTTTAAGTTTTTCTTGAATTTCTTCTAAGTAAGGAATCTCTTCTTTACATGGAAAACAGTGTGTAGCCCAAATATCAATGAATACGTATTGTCCTTTAAAATCTTTTAAAGAATACATTTTTCCATTTTTGTCGGCAAATTGGAAATCCGGTGATTGTTCGCCGACTTTTGCCGGTTTTACCCCATCTGCAAATACGCTTAGACAAATCAATATGCCTAAACTGCTAAATACATACTTTAATTTCATATTCTTTTATTATTTATTTGATTACTTGATCATATTCATTGGTTTTGATGTCATAGAAACCTGTGTTTGTAAAGTCTCCAAGTAAGTATTTGGCAAAATGAGAACGTAACTTATGTTCAAAATACCACTCTGAAACACCATCATATGTATGCCGTCCGCGAGGTAAAAATACAAGTTCAAAATCTTTACCATGGTTTATCAGAGCATCTGCCATACGGATTGTTTGTGCTGGATGTACATTCCCGTCCATATTTCCAACAATCAGCATCAGATGGCCTTTGAGATTCTTTGCTAATTCCATGTTTGTTGGCAAATTTGTTGTGTAAACAGTTTTTGTTTTTGTTACTACAGAATCTTTGCCATTGGCTGTTTTTATCGAATCTTGTGTCTTAACGATTTGTTCATCAATAGCGTAATGGCTTTCTACAAAGAATTGGCTATAAATATTATTATCATGATTGCCTGCCGATGATACACATGCTTTATAAAAATCAGGGTAAGTACAAATTGCAGCCGTTGACATCATTCCTCCTCCAGAGTGCCCGTATATACCAACTTTGTTTCCATCGATGTATGGGTGACGTTTTATTAGTTGCTCTAATCCACATTTATCGTCAGCCAGCGCATGATCTCTAATGTTGTTGTATCCAAATGAATGATAAGCTCTTCCTCGGAATGGAATGCCTCCTCGGTGATTGAAGGCAACAACGATACAACCAATTTGAGCTAATGCTTCATTAGTTGAGCCTACTCCAAATATTAGTGGAACGTTGTCGGTTTGTGGGCCAGGATATACACATGAAATAATGGGATATTTTTTAGTAGAATCAAAATCAAAAGGTTTCCACATTACGCCATATAAATCTGTCTCTCCATCTGCTGATTTGACAGAGAATGTTTCAGGCATTTTCCAACCTTTTTTATATAAATCATCTAAGTTGACTTCACCTAGCGAAGCGATTAGTTTTCCTCGAATATCTCTAACTGAAAACCGACATGGCAGATCCGGGCGTGAATAAGCGTCGATGATGTAACGTTTACTCGGAGAAAAAATGACTTCATGCGTAGCTTCTTCAGGTGTTAATATTGTTACCTTGCTTTTCTCATCAATGTTTGCTTTGCAAATTTTCGCATAGCTGGGATTTTCATCAGGTGCAATACCATAAGCTTGAAAGAAAATGGTACGATTTTTTTCATCTATTTCCACAATTTTTCCGGCTGTCCATTCGCCTGAAGTAATTGCATTCTTTAAATTGCCTTCACGGTCATAATGGTAAAAATGTCCATATCCAGAACGTTCTGACCACCAAATAATATCATTATAATTGTTTATAAAATGTATTGACGCTAATTCAATTCCAATATACGGGTCGCCTTCTTCATGTATGATGACTTTTACATCTCCTGTCTTCAAATTAACATCACATACTTCTAGTATATTGTTTCTTCTGGTTCTACGCTCCAAAAAGAGTTTGTTATTTTTAGTATCTGAATGGAGAACTCTGGTTAATTGGTCTTGCCATTTGTCAATCTTGATTTTTTTCTGGGTTTTGGTTTCCACATCAAATAATGAAATCTCATCATACAAGACAATGGAGTCGCCGGCCAATACTGCTTGTGTGTTGTAGGCCAGGGGACGTCCTTTCAGGTAATTCATGTTTGATATTTCAGCAACTTTATGAGAATTCTGACGGAAAAGATAGAAGTTTTTTGAATCTTCAAACCAAACCGGAGCTAATGGAACTTCTTCTTTGACGTCTCCCCAGCCTGTCATATAGCTGAATTCAAGAGTTCCGTCAAAAGTTAGTTGTACAACTGTGGAATCCTCTAGATTGCGGATGTAGGCATTGTGGTTTTTCCCGAATACCTGATATTTCCCATCGGGGGACATTCCCGAATCAAAGAAACCGTGTATAGGTGGCATATCAGATTCCGAAGGCAGGTTTGTATAACCTAATTTTTTAGTGATGCGGTTATAGTTGAAGATGACTCTGCCGTCTCGCCATGATAATATTCTCCCTCCTTTTTTGAAATGGATTTTCCATAAACCTAATTTTTTAGGGTTATATTTTCTTCCTGTCGCTTTTTCCATTTCAGTGGCTAAGTAGACCGGATCAATGAATTCTTCAACTTTTTTGTTTTTTAAGTCGACATAGAAATATTTTTCACCATCATTGGTTTGCAGACTGTACCAGAAATCATCACTGCCTTCTGTGAAGAATGGCGTTAAACGGTCATATTTCCAAGGTAGTGAAAATGCTTTCGTTTCTTCAGCACGCTTATAATTTGCATTTTGAGCTGTTGTTCTTCCTAGGAAGCAGCTTATTAAAAGTATTCCAATGATTATTTTCATATAAACTGGTTTATGATGTTATTGTTTGAATAATTTTAGTATTTCTTCGCGTAAAATTTTAATATCAGTAGTGGTTACAACTATTTGATTATCTGTATTAAGAAGTACTATATGTGGTATTCCATGAATTCCATATAATTGATTTAATGGATTGTCAGGTTTGAAACCATCTAATTTAGAGCCTTGAAACCATGGAATATTTTCCTCTTCAATCGCTTTAATCCAAGCTTCTTTTTTGTCATCTAATGATATTCCAATGATTTCAAGCCCTTGCTCATGGAATTCGTTATAGAGTTTTACTAACTGAGGGGTCAATGCTCTGCAAGGAGCGCACCAGGAGGCCCAAAAATCAATGATTTTAGCTTTTGCTTTGATGGAATGGAGGTTAAATGATTTACCGTCTGGAGTTTGTACTGTAAAATCTGGAGCAATTTGTCCAGGAGCCAATGTTTGCATTTTTTTGATTTGTGTCTTTATTTGCTGACCTAAAAGGCTATTTTGTAATTCAGCAGGGAATAATTCATATCTTTCAGTTAGTTCTTTTAAATTCATCCGATCAGCATTCTGTGCGATATGGTTAAGAGCTACGTAAGTGGTTGCATTTTTTTGTAAAAAAGCTTCTTTTTGTTTTTCAATAGTTTGTTGAATGGAATCTAAGAATGTATTTAATTCTTGAAAACGTGTGCTTTGCGGATTGTTAGCTTCTTTGATGTATTCGTCCCGAATGCTGTCAATTGCTTGAGATAAATTTTGATCTATTAAAAATAAACCGTGTGCAATTTTTTGACTTTCTCCTCCTCCTATTATCTCACTCATTTCTAAATTTTGAGGATTTAATCGTACGGTGTAGTCTGTGTTTTCCAAATAGATTGGAGCATGTCCTATACCCTTCCCCGGAATTTGCAAGGTAGCAATTGTCAAATTAGATACTTTACCTTTTAGTTCGAATTTTTCTTCTTTGATTTCTGCCTTGGCCAACGTGTCTGCTTTTTTGTCAAGATAGGAAATGATACAAACCATTCCTTGTCCGATACCGGTTGCAGTGCCTTGTATCTTGTATTCGCCAGGTGTTGAACAATTACTTAGACCTACTCCTATGAAAATGATTCCTAATCGGATGAATTTAAATAGTTCCATGTTATATCAATTTTGTTGTATTATATTTATTGGTTTAAGATTTCAGCATATTTGGTTAGATCAATGTTATAGGTGTTTTTCATGTATTCTATAACCAAATTATATTTATCGATGATAATTTTATTGCCGGCCTGTTTGATAGGATCTTCTATATCTAGGGGATATTTCTCGTTGATCTGCTCCGATGAATAGGTCATAGCTGTTCTGATCATATTCATAAAATCTTCCAATACACGTTCTTCAATGCTGGCAGCTACCGGACCAGGATTACGATCTAACTCTACACCATAACTGATTGTAACAATCCATGGCATCCAAGTAGGGGCACCGTATGTAGGTTCTCCGTTTTTGTTTGTGATAGGCTTGAAGTCTTCTCCTAATTGTACGGCAAATCCTCTACTTTGATAGGCATTATACTCGTCTTTGTCGCATTCGTCAATATTCCAGTTGTCGTAATATCCTTTATCCGGCATATAGGGATTTTCTTCTTTCCACTGTTCATAGCTGAGATAACGTCTCCCAATTTCTGTTTCATAATCGCTCATTTCAGCGAATCCGGGAGCTATTTTGTATTCTTTTGTTTCAAAACGTACTTTTAAACTGGGATAGCTGAATGCACAAGCAACACTATGAATAATTTCTGGTGTCAGACCGGCAGCCAATTCTTCACTGGTAAAGCTTAGACTCCAATAGTCCAAACCGTCTTTTTTAAACTGAATATGCCGTTTTTGATAGGTCTGTGATTGAGGATTTCCGTCATTTAAGTCATTTACCAAATAGAGATAATATGGCAATTGTTTTTTATCTTCCTCTTTGGTTTTGTCCAAACTGCCCAATAGCCATTCTTGTACCAAATCCAAATATATTTGAATATCTTCAGAACTTGGTTCGGAACATACATAAATCGGATCTGTGTAATAGGGTATCGTCCACATTCTGTTCAGGTGTGTGCTGTCGACATTTTTATAGATGATATACATACCCCAATCTTTTGCAATTTGCTCAATTTCTTTGTCCCAAAGAGCATTTCCCTGAGGAAAATCAAATTGGAGGAAGTTAACTTTTTCAATAGGACCGATGTTATCATTGTCGACGCAAGAAACAGACCCAAACAGGATAAGCGTCCATATGAATATTTTGAATTTTTTCAGCATATCTTTTTATTTGAATATTAAACATTATTTTCTAGGTTCATTTTGTACCAAACTTGAATTATGTTCAAAAGCCTCATTCGGTAATTGAAGTGTAAATCCCGGGTCATTTTTTTCTAGGATATATTCAATGGGTTCGCCTGATGTATCATACCATGTATGTTTTATTTCTTCCATTCCATAACGGCGTAAGTCAAACCACCGGTGGTTTTCAAAGCATAACTCTCTGCGTCGTTCGTCACGAATGAATGATACCAGTTGTTCTCCCTCGCTAATCGTGGTTGGTTTGTAGGTTGTCTGTGAAAAACGTTTAATGCGTAACGCATCAATTAATGTCTGTGCTTTGGTTCGATATTCACTTTGATTATTTTCTTTGTAAAGCATGGCTGCAGCTTCAGCAGCATTCAGATAAGCCTCTGTTACTTTAAATGCAGTACCCCACACTCCCCGTTCATATCTGTATTCTATTTTGTATCGACGTTGAACGTCGTATTTACTTGTCGGTTGACGATATACAGGAGTGCCGTTGTAATCGATTTCTTCCCAAATTAAATAATGAGTTTTCCGCAAATCGTTTTTATCAAATGTATTGATGAGACTTTCCGATGCAATGACAGGTACATAACTCTTGTAATTTATTTGACCAGGCTTCGATTCTTCTACGCATGTGATTCTTGTAAGCGGAAGTTCGCAAACATCTGCCTGATTGCCAAATAAGAATATTACCTCCGGATTGCTCCATGTATAATAATTCATATAAGCAGGAGAATTGTATGGGTTGGGTTCTGCAATTGTATTTAAATCTAAGATATCATAATCATATTGGTTGATGACTTCTTCTGCATAAGTTACTGACTTTTCCCATTCTTCCATATATAGGTAAGTACGGGAAAGTAGTAGTTGGGTGCAGGGTAAATTTATTCGGTTGTTCCGTAAATTTTGTTCTGAAGCCGGTAAAGATTTGAAGAGAGATTCTGCTTCAAGCAAATCTTTGATGATTTGTTCATAGACTTCTTTTACTGTATTACGAGGCATACCGCTGGTTCCCATCTCGGAAGTTAGTTTTAGAGGTACACCTAAAGCATTTTTGTCTGCAGAGTAGGGCTTTCCATATAGATTCACCAAATGCAAATAAAAATATCCTCGTAGTGCAAGTGCTTGAGCCATTACTTTATTCTTGGCCTGTTCACTGCCTTGTACATCGTCCATGTAGTCAAGTACAGAATTGCAGCCTAAGATTTTTTTGTATACTTCAGCGTAGGTATTATAGTTGCTAAATTGGTCTTTCATGTCTTTTGACCATGAGTAAGCCAAACGGATTTGTTTTACTTTCCCTTCTTCTGAGCTTTCTGCCTTCCAGTTAGGACGTATGCTTACATCATCGTCAAAAACACCTAAAACACTGAAAAATCTTCCGTCATTTAGGCCTGGCCCCATATAGGCTTCTCCTAATAATAATTCATCCAATGATTGAATCAGCTGAGGTACGAACTCGCTTTGTGACTTTGGTTCCAAAAAACTATTGCACGAAGTGATGAATACCACTAAAAGCAAGAATGTATATTTGATTATTTTATTCATAGTTCTTTATTTTAAAATCCGACAGTTATACCGAAAGAATATGTTTTAGGCTGTACGCTATCTCCTAATTCTGGATCGAAACCGTGGAATTTTTTATCAGCTACAACAAAAACGTTATTCATGATAGCATTGATTGAGAAACTTTTCACTCTCATCTTTGTACAAATTTTGTCATTTGCAGTCCAAGTTAAAGATATTTGTTGGCAGCGTAAGAAATCAGCTTTGGCTACCATGATATCTGATTCTCCCCACATCTGGTACATGTTGTATGTCCTATCGTCTTGTAATCTCCAATAATTGGCAATCCGACCGGTGTACACTCCCGGAATGTAAGTGTATGCTTCATCTCCCGGTTTTTTCCACCGATTAATCAAGTCTTTACTTAGGTTCACATTGGACAATGGAATGTTTCCTAAATTGGGATAAGGATTAGGTAGCCTTTTTTTGGCTCCCAATAATAAAGAAAAATTAGCTCCGAAGGTTAAACCTTTCCACCTAAGACGGGTTGTGAGTCCTCCTGTGAAATCCGGTTCCATTTTTCCTGAATACACAAGCATGTCCGTGTATTCATTTACTCCTTTCAACAAGGGGGCTCCGTCTTCGCCTTTTAAAATGTTGCCTTGGGCATCTTCTTGGAATAGACGATTAAATTCGGGGCTACCATCTACAGAGCTTAGTCTCTTGAAATCGTATGACCAAAAGCTAGAGAGAGCAAACCCTTCTTTCAGTACCTTGTCTGAGGAACCGGAAATGTAGTCTTGTAGACTGATTTCGCTGATGGATTGAGTCTTAGCTTTATTCCAGTTCTTCGATGAGTTAAATCCAATTGTCCAGGCCCAGTCTTTGGTACGGATAGGTGTGATATTTAAAGTGTATTCGACACCGGAATTGACAACGCGTCCTCCGTTAACTTCAGTTCCTACACGCCCATATTCGAGTGCAATAGATTGGTTTACAATATTGTTCGATTTCTTTGTATAGTATTCAATATTCATGGAAATCCATCGAATTACCTGAATGTCCAAACCAAAGTTCCAGGTTTTAGTACGTTCCCAACTTAGGTGGGGATTAGGTATACGTGAAATTTTAGACATATAGTCACCATAATATGGTTTGATTTCATCCATTCTCAGTATCAATTCCGGACTGATAGAGTTTACAGCATTCCCTTGAATTCCATATGATGCTCGTAAATTGAACTGATTTATGATGTTTGAAATGTTTTGTAACCATGGTTCCTGTGCTACATTCCATGATGCTCCGAAAGAATAGGTCGGGTCAAAGCGTTTATTTTGGTCTTGACCGAAGCGGTTTGAAGCGTCATTACGCATACTTGCGTTTATTACATAACGATTTTTGAATGAATAAGCTAAGGTGGCAAATATTGAGAATTGATTTGCTGTTAATGTATTACGCAACCACCCGTTCCCATTATATAATTCTTCAAATAATCCTAAGCCTGGTGCTGGTCTGTTACCGATAGGGACTAGTTCATTTAAGGGTGTCGGTTTTACAACGCTTTCCCCTCTTTCTTTTACATAACCAAACATTTTCTGTGATTTGTTTGCTGTTTTGGTTGAGGTGACTTCGGTACCGATTAAAACATTTAGACGATGGTCTTCTTGGAATGTTTTGGAGAATGTGATTTTATTTTGAATATTCCATCCCTGTACATCTGAACTTCCATTATATAATTCGCCTCCGGATGGGAGTATCGCAGCCTTGTATTTCTCGGAACCATAGGCTTCAGATCCGAAATCATAACCTCGGAAGGTCGAAGCTATATAGTAAGTTTGTTCTCCAGCATAGGCTTCTGATGTTCCGATGTTATTATTGATCCCTCCTACAAATTCATATTTTAACCATGGAAGAATATCCCATGAAAAATTTATATTTCCATTTATTTGAGATGATTTGTTTAGAGAGTAACTATGGTCTATCTCATTCAAAATGTTGTATCCTAAAATTACAGGATTTTCATTATAAGCATAATTGGTTCTGATTCCCTGAAAATGTCTGCTTCCATCTTCATTATAAGCCAATACAGATCGGCTTGTTTCTGTTGCGTATTCCAACGGACTTACGTTTGCAGCATATCCCCAGGTTTTATTAATGCTTCCTACTAAGCTTAAGTCTACATGCACCTTGGGATGTAGTCGGATTCCTAAATTTACTCGTCCGCTTAGGTTTTGAGCATCATTATTTATTTCTATTCCAGATTGATCGCTATAACCCAAAGATACGTTATAAATGACTTTTTCACTGCCTCCTGAAACACTTAGATTATGGTTATGGCTAAATGAATTGCGTGTTAGGATGTCAAACCAATCAGTATTGGTGCGCTCCAATCTGTGTATTGCATTCTCTGCTTCTTGTGGGGTAATTTGTTTGTTATAGAACATGCTCATGATACCTTCGTAGGTGTTTAATGAGGCAATAGGGGCTTCATTATAGATGGCTCCTGCGGCAAAGGCTTCACGGCTGAATTGAATACGCTCTTGTGAATTCATAAGGTTAAACAATCCATAGTGGGGACGAGAACGGAAAGAAAATGTTCCATTATAGTTTACTGTCATTCCTTCTTGTTTACCACGTTTGGTAGTAATAACAATGACACCATTGGCAGCTTTTGAACCGTAAATGGCTGTTGCTGATGCGTCTTTTAAAACTGTCACTGTTTCTATGTCTGCCGGATTTAGCCAAGATATTTGATTCCCCAGGATATTTTTTAAATCATCAACCATTAAATCGTTTTGGTTTAATGGAATGGGGTCTGGTTGGATCACTCCATCTACTACCCATAAAGGGTCTTGGTTGCCTAGAATGGTAGATGTCCCTCGGATTCGAATTTTTGGGGAAGTGCCGACGCGTGAGCTTGTGTTCATTACCATCATTCCGGCAACCCGACCTTGTAACATTTGGTCTATCGATGTATAAACCGGCATCATGATGTCAGAGGCTTTAACGGTGCTTACAGAACCGACAACATCACTTTTTCTGAGTGTTTGGTAACCTGTTACGACTACTTCATCCATGGTCTCTGCTGATTCTTTCAAAATGACATTGATGTTTTCTTGGCCTGTGTAGGCAACTTTGTAAGGAGCCATGCCGATGAAGGAATATATAATGTTTATCTTGTCTATATCGGGGATAGTAAAGACATAGTTACCGTTGCTGTCTGTTGTGGTGCCGATACATGTTCCTTCGATAAGAATCGTTACTCCTGCAAGAGGTTCACTTTTAGTGTCAGTTACCCGTCCTCTGATTTTGGTGACAGAGGTTTGAGACTGTTTTTTAATGAATATTATTTTATCCTCTATTAAATAAGTTAGATTATGTCCTTTTAAAACAATATCCAAAATTTCTTGTACGGATACGCCTTCTCTCTGCACGGAGATGTTTTTTATGGCTGCAACATCTTGATTGGAATACATGAATCTGTATGCGCTTTGTTTTTGAATGTTCTCAAAAACATTTACGAGAGTCCCATTTTTTATGTCAATATTTAATTGTGCTTTGTATTGGGCTATTGAGAAGCCAGGTAAAAGCAAGAAAAATAAAAACATAAATAAAACTACATCTCCATTTTTCTTTTTAGGAGGTAGGAAAAAATCATTTTCTTTCATAGCTTTGTAAAACAGTTTTAATTAAACAATATCTACTTTTGTTAGTTATTGGTGCAGAGATTGTTACCAGCAATCTCTGCCTTTTTTATATTCTTTGATGGTTACAGTATTATTTCTGATTTCAAATTTCACTTTTTCTAATATTTCAAATTTACTCAGTAATTCTTCTATATTTTTATATCTGATTAATTCTCCTGTAAATTGGATTTGTTCTAATTTTGATGATGTGTAAAATATATTTATATCATACCAGCGTGCCAAGGTTTTCATGATATTCCCTAATGGTTCGTTGATGAAAATATATTTCCCATTTCTCCATGCGGTGTATGAACAGGTATTAACTTTATTGACCGTAATTTCATTATCATGAAGTTTTGCCTGTTCTCCAGGCTTTAAGGTTACAGATGAAGTTGCTGTATGGATATTGACCTGCCCTTCTTCCAGAGTTGTGAGGGCATAATCCTCGTCTTTGTATACTCTGACTCCAAAAGAGGTTCCTAATACTTGAATCTGTAAATTTTTTGACTCTACAAAAAAAGGTTTGTTAGGATTATGAGCAACTTCAAAATAGGCTTCTCCGGTTAAATATACGCGCCGTTCTTCCCCTACAAATTCGGAGGCATATTTTAATTCACTCTCGGAATTTAGCCATACTTTTGTTCCATCTGATAGGCAGACAAAGAATTCTCCTCCTCTGGGAATGTTTAATTTATGTATCTCGTTGTCGGTTGCTTGTGCTGTTTTTTTATATTGTAATGTGTTGTGTTGAATAAAAACGTTAGAGTCAATTTTATGTATATTTATATTGGAATCTCTTTCAATGTAAATGGTTTTGTCTTTACCAATGGTTAAAATAGCTTTGGAACTACCTGGAGCAATCGATGAGTATTCTGTTGGGGTAGTTCCTTGATTCTGAAATTGGATAATTTCCCATATTGCAAATATGAAGGGAAGCAGGATAGCAGCATAGGATAAACGTTTGATAATTCTTTTACGTTTTTCTTGTTTGATTTTTTGCTCTAACAAAAGGAATTTTGGAGTAAAATCGTACTCTTCGTATTGCTGGCGGAATTGTTCAAAGCCATCTGCCTGGCTGATTTTTTGAAAAAGTTCTTCGTTTTCAGTTTTCTCTTGTCGCCAAGCTAAAAGTTCCTCTGTTTCTTGCGCACTGATGTTTTGAGTTTTGTGTGCAAGAAGCAATTTTGAGATTTTTAGGTATATTTCCACTTTCTTATTTTTTTATAAAGACACTGCCAAACAAAAAAGTGGGTATCCTATATATGAAAAAAAATTATAGAAAGATTCCGATAATATTGAATAATAATTTGTAACGTTCTCTTAGTATATGTTTGGCTTTTTTCCGTTGAGTCTTAACAGTCTCAATGGACAGGTGCATGGATTTGGCTATTGTTTCTGAAGTTTCTCCTTGCAGGACTCTCTCAAAGATTACTCTGCATTGTGGTGGTAGTTCATCTAGAAATTGATATAATTCTCGGTACACTTCGTTTTCGATAACGTCGTTAATAAATGTAGTGTCATTATTATAAATTTCGTCACAGTAATAACTTTCACGGAGTTTTCGTCTTTTTTCATCACGAATGTAATTCAGACAACTATTTTTAACAGAAGAATATAAGTATGATTGTAGTGTAAGAATATTATGGAATATCTGGCGTTCTTCGTACAGCTTATAGAATATTTCTTGTACAATATCTTCTGCTGCCTCCTTCCCAATGGAAAATTTCTGAGCGAAGAGGCACAAAGCAACGAAGAATTTTTTGTACAATATGAAAAAAGCTTCTTTTTTACCTTTGGATAAAGCGTTAATATCTAATTCAAATAGTTCCATGAATCAAACGTTTTAATAGCGCTTTAAAAGTAGTAAAAAAAAATGCATTTTTGCCTTTGATTGTTGTGACAGTAGTATGTCCGACAGCTGGATCATGCGCAACACAGGCATGGACAAGAACGAGTTACTCCGTTTCAAGCAAATCTCAGGTCTGGCTGAATTGTTTCGCGACAGGAGTTTCGGGCTCTCAGACGAGTGGTTGGAGGAATAAGACGGTCTGTCCTGGTATCCGTAACAAATATACATGGTGTTTATACTTGCAAATCATTATTCGTAGGTATTGCGAGTGATGATTAAAACCGTTAGTTTTGCAAATTAATGGATCGTACAAAAAAAGCAGAAACAGCGGGCTATCATAGCAGTCTCCGCTTCCTTTCAGAAAACGCTTCTTTCAAGGGGGAATCTCCACACTTTACGGAAGCAACGGGCGTCGCCAGAACAAGTTCTACGTTCAGAAAAACGGTGAATACAAAAATGGGAACAACTTCATCCCGGAAAACGTGAGACCGACCTTTGACGGAAAACCGGAAGCTGATGTGAACCTAATCGGAGAGAATAGCCTGGATGAAGACAGCAACCGCTTTTCATATTTGGCAGGTTGAAAAAAAAATCCTATTTTTACAAGACGTATTTTAAATACAGGATATAATGATTTTCCAACCAAACCGATTGCAGCAGAAAAACTTCGCTCAACTTAAAAATACATCTGAATATGCGAAAATGGTATCTGGGTTTTCTATTACTCCTGTCTGTCTCAGCAAATATTTATGCCAATCCTGCCAACGAAGAAATAAAAATCAGGATCACAGACGAGAACCAAAAACCCATTTTTGGAGTATACTTTATTTTAAAAAAACAATTTACACTTTTAGCTACTTCCGATATGGAAGGGGAAGGAACTTTCCCGGTCAATTCTTTACAACCTTCCGATACCATTGTATTCCAAGGCATAGGATATGCAACGGTCCAATACAGTTTACAGGAACTGAAAAGGCATCCGGCCTTCACTATGCAGGAGCTGCAATACAACCTACAGGAGGCGACAGCCACGGGCATATCTCCGAAAGAAATCTTAAAGAAAGCCATCGAAAAATTACAAAAAATAAAAGCAGGACGTTTACCCGTTTGCCGTTATTACGGACCGGCACAATATGAAAAGATCACCGTCTGCCGGGATACGACAGTCGAATACCGGAGAGAATTCGGTTTTTACTTCACTTCAGGCAACATAAAAGCTAAAAATACCTGGGATGAAACTTACCGTTCTTATCTGGTACCCCAGTATATCGCCCGTAGTCTTAATCTGACCAATAACGGAAGCGATACCCTGTCACCGATGTTTCTGACTTACGAAGATATCCGGTTCGATGTAGGTACCCGGAAAATTTTCACCCTTCTCCGGGCGATCCAACTCTTCGGTCCCCTTTTCGACGGAATCGACTCTTACGATATCCGGGCCATAGACACCGAAGATCCGGATTATACCTTTACCTTCCAGACCCGCCGTTCGGCCTATCCCGAACGTACCCGGATTTCATGTAAAGGTACGCTGGTTATCGACAGAGAAAACTATTATGTAAAAAATATGACCTTCGATTATATCGATTATCAACTATTAAGACAAACTTTATTAACCAACCGGAGAAAAACCAGTTCACCTTTTTCGACCCATGCCCAACTCACCTTCGTTTATGATAGTTGCGGACAAAACTATATCTCTTCCTGCCATCAACAAACCACCTGGAAATACAACCTGGGAAAAGATTTTATCCTGATCGAACAACCTTCCCGGCACCAACCCGGTATCAATCGCCTGATCGAAAAGGAAGCTTTCCACCTGTTCGGCCAGAATAAGATAAAAACAGCCTATCAGACAGACCCTGTCCTGGTCAAAATTCATTTAGCTCAACGCTATCCGACCGGAAAATATGATTCCGCCTTTTTTCACCGCCTGCCTCCCCTTCTGGATTCCCGGAAAGCAGTCGGTGACCTGAATCACTATATGCAGCTGGAAACGCAATTCAGGATGAATGATGGAAAAACCTATTATCCTGATAATTATATACTTACAAATAAAATCGACAAACTCGGACAAAAAAACTATCGTCAGAATCTGGAAAAAGCCCGCAAAGAATTGTTTTTACTCTTCGGTGACAGTAAAAAATATCCCTGCCCGGGTATTCCCAGTCCTTAAAAAAATGAACCTCCGTCCGGATCGGTACCGACAACGAAGGTTCACTATTATTCATTCAAATTTACAGATCACCAGTCAAGCTGAGCCGCTTCCGAATACATTTCTACCATACAGGCATTATTCAGCAACCATTTGTGTTCGTCTTTGTGATTACCCGACCAATCTCCATTCAACAGTCCATGTTCATCCCGGGTCTCTTTCCAGGCATAATCTGTATTTTCCATCATCGCCTTTACATATACCGGATTTTTATCCACTTCATACAAAGCTTTTAATCCCCGGAACAGGATCACATTGAACCAAGGCGAACTGGTATAAAACATCGCTTCTCCCCCCTGAACAGGCTGCATTTTCCGAAAATATCCGTGAGCTCCTTTTGCCGTCACCTGAGCATCTTTCAAATAGGTGCTGTCACCGGTCGCCTGGAACAATAACACGCCGGCCTGAATCATTTGCCCGCTATTATAGGTATATTTCTGCTTAGCTATATTCCCTTCCAGATTAATATTATCCCAATACACACCATCCGAGGGATCACATAAATTTTCTTTGGTCCATCGATAAGTCTTCTTGGCCAGATCGAGATAATCAGGATCGGAAGTCAGGTTATACAATTTCATACATAAGACCGTAGCAGGTGCATTCGAACAAGTGTTCTTAGACAATTTCTTCTGTTCACACCAATAAATTCCTCCTCCTAATACTTCATCCCAGCCGCTGTAAATATACCGGTGTAGCTCTTCCGCTCTTTCCAAAACCGCCGGATCTTTCGTCAAAGCATAATAATCACAAAGGTCGATAGCCAACCAGTCATTATCATCATAATAACGGTCACTATACCCGAATTGCATCGGATAAGACTGGTAACAATAGGGTTCCCGTTTACCGTCCCAATATTTCTCCAACCCAGGTAGTATACGATTTTCCAACAATTGTTTATATTTTTCATCTCCTGTGGTCTTATACAGCGAAACACAACCGGATACCATACCGGAATACGGCCAAAGATAAGAGACTCTTTGATTGGTTTTCTGCTGTGCATTATCGGCCAGATAGGTCGCTCGTTCGTTTTCTTTCGGAGGATAATTCTCCAGCAATAACCCATATTCTTTCACTTCATAAAGAGCCAGCACCTGATTCAATAACGAATCGGCACGTACAACATTAATATTCACCTTCGAATTTTGTTCAGAGGTACAGGCCACACAACACATCCATGCCCTTAACAGGAATAAAGCACATGTTCTCATTCAAAAAATATTTTCAGATTATTAATTCAGCGCAAATATATCACACTTTCTCCGGGTATCGATCATCAGCTTCTTCTTTTTACAGCAGGTACTTCAAAAAAATCTCCGTCAGAACACAAAAAAGTGTTGGGAAAGACTTCCCGTGCTTCAGCCAAAAGTTCCGAGCATTCTGTATAACGGGCCGAAAAATGACCCAATAATAATTTTCCGACTCCGGCTAACTCAGCAATACGGGCTGCTTGTCCCGTAGTGCTGTGATAACTTTCTTTTGCTAAAACAGCATCAGCATTCATATAGGTCGCTTCGTGATAGAGTAAATCCACCCCCCTGACATAATCGGCAAAACGCTCCCGAAACAAAGTATCTGTCATATAAGCGAAGGAACGGGCCGGTGGCGGTGCTACCGTCAAAAGTTCGTTAGCCACAATCTCTCCCTCCGGAGTTATAAAATCTTCCCCCCGTTTCAGGTATTGCATAAATGCTATCGGTACGTTCCAGGCAGCAGTCCGATCTTTCAGGATAGTCCTTTCACGTTCTTTTTCCCGGAAAAGAAATCCACTAACGGGTGTGTCATAATGATGTTTCAACGGAAAAGCCGTCACAGTAACCACTTTATCTTCATAAATCACCTCTTCGCGGCGGGATAAGGCATGAAAAAACAAAGGAAAAGTGAAACGGCTATGCAAGATTTTCATCTGGCACCCGATCAGTTCCTGTAAACGCGGTTCTGCATAAATGTGCATTTCTCCCCGTCTGCCTTGTAAAGAAAGAGTGGATAAAAAACCGATCAATCCAAAAAAATGATCTCCATGGAGATGAGAAATAAAGATGTGATTGATCTTATTATAAGGTACATGAAAACGCCTGAGCTGATGTTGGGTAGCTTCGGCACAATCGATAAGAAAATACCGCCCAAGTACATGAAGTACCTGAGCGGCAGAGTTTCTATTGGAAGTAGGAATGGATGACCCGCTTCCCAATATCGTTAATTCAAACTTCATTTCCGATCTGCAATTTCAGGTTGAGATTTCGTTTGCAAGTTACGAAGACTTTTCCAAATGCCTCTCATCTGAAATCCAGAATCTGAAATCTGAGATTAATCTTTGTTCTCTTCTTTAGCAGCAGCTGCATCGGCAGTCATCTGTTCTTTCAAAGCAGCTAACTCGGTAATATCTCCCAAAGTGGTTTTTTCCAATTTTTCTTTCACCTGTTTAACCGCTTTTTTAGTAGATTTCTCTTCAGCGTTCTTCTTTGCTTTCTCTTCTGATTTCTGAGCATCTTCGAATACACGTGAATGAGAAACGATGATCCGTTTAGCAGCCTTGTTGAATTCGATCACTTTGAATTCCAATTTTTCATCCACTTTAGCCTGACTTCCGTCTTCTTTCACTAAGTGGCGGGGAGTAGCGAATCCTTCAACACCATAAGGTAATGCAACTACAGCACCCTTATCGAAAATTTCGGTAATCGTACCTTCGTGTACGGAATCGACGGTGAAGATCGTTTCGAATACATCCCATGGGTTTTCTTCCAATTGTTTGTGGCCTAAGCTCAAGCGACGGTTTTCTTTATCGATTTCCAATACAACTACTTCAATCGGAGCACCGATCTGAGTAAATTCTGCCGGATGTTTTACTTTCTTCGTCCAGGACAGATCGGAGATATGAATCAATCCGTCAACCCCTTCTTCGATTTCTACAAATACACCGAAGTTCGTGAAGTTGCGTACAGTAGCGGTATGTTTGGTACCTACACCGTATTTCTCTTCAATATTTTGCCATGGATCGGACTTCAGCTGTTTGATACCCAAAGACATTTTCCGTTCGTCACGGTCCAGGGTCAATACAACTGCTTCTACTTCATCTCCCACTTTCATGAAATCCTGAGCAGAACGCAGGTGCTGAGACCATGACATTTCAGAAACGTGGATCAGCCCTTCAACACCCGGAGCAATTTCGACAAATGCACCGTAATCAGCCATAACCACTACTTTACCTTTTACAGTATCCCCCACTTTCAGGTCAGCACTCAGAGCATCCCAAGGATGTGGAGTCAATTGTTTCAGACCTAAAGCGATACGTTTCTTCTCATCATCGAAGTCCAGAATAACCACGTTCAGTTTCTGATCGAGCGTCACAATTTCGTTCGGATGATTTACACGGCCCCATGACAGGTCGGTGATGTGGATCAATCCGTCTACGCCACCGAGGTCGATGAATACACCGTAAGAAGTGATATTTTTAACAGTTCCTTCAAGTACCTGTCCTTTTTCCAGTTTAGAAATAATGTCTTTCTTCTGCTGTTCGAGTTCAGCTTCGATAAGAGCTTTGTGTGATACAACAACGTTTTTGAATTCCTGGTTGATTTTAACCACTTTGAATTCCATTGTTTTACCGACATATACATCGTAATCACGGATCGGTTTAACGTCGATCTGAGAACCCGGTAAGAAGGCTTCGATACCGAATACGTCAACGATCATACCGCCCTTGGTACGACATTTAACAAAACCTTTGATGATTTCGTCTTTTTCCAACGCTTCGTTCACACGATCCCAGCTGCGCAGAGCACGAGCCTGTTTGTGTGAAAGGGTCAACTGACCTTTTTTGTCTTCCTGAGTTTCTACATAAACTTCTACTTTATCTCCCACTTTCAGTTCCGGATTGTAACGGAATTCGTTCAATGAGATGATACCGTCAGATTTGTAGCCGATGTTCACCACAACCTCTCTTTTGTTCATAGAGATTACGGTTCCTTCAACAACTTCTTTCTCTCCTACTTTAGAAAGAGTTTCTGCGTATTTTTGAGTTAACGCATCTTTTTCGGATGCCGGTACCACGGCGTCGTTTTCATAGGCATCCCAATCAAAATTTTCTTCCGGCTCAGCGGTTGTTACCGGAGCTACTTTCTTTGCGGCTTTTTCTGCAGCTTCCACCTGCATCTCTTTTTGTTCTTCTGACATAAATTTAATTGTTTCCTATCTAATGAGTTAGACATTATTTTGAATACGGCCGCAAAGGTAAGAATAATAATCTGTTTTACAATTAATTATTTTATAAAAAAACGATCAAAAATCTCCTTGCTCCCCAAGTAAATCAGGACGCAATGTTTTCGTCCGTTCATAAGCGACCTTCTCCTGCCATTCCCGTATTTTAGCATGATTACCGGACAGCAGGATATCAGGAACCCGCCAACCGTTGAATTCCGCAGGACGAGTATATACAGGAGGCGCTAATAGATCATCCTGAAAAGAATCACTCAAAGCCGAACTCTCATCGTTCATCGCCCCGGGAATCAGCCTTACGATCGCATCCGTCATAATGCAGGCAGGCAATTCTCCTCCCGTCAGGACATAATCCCCCACCGATATTTCCCTGGTCACGAGATAATCCCGTATACGCTGGTCGATCCCTTTATAGTGACCGCACAAAATCATGATGTTCTCCTTCAAAGACAATTCGTTCGCCATTTTCTGATTAAAGGTCGGAGCATCCGGAGCTGTATAGATAATCTCATCATACTGCCTCTGTGAAGTCAGCTCGTTAATACAATCGAATACCGGTTGAATCATCATCACCAACCCCGCTTCTCCCCCGAAAGGGTAATCGTCTACCTTCCGGAACTTATCTTTCGACCAATCCCGGATATTGTGAATATGAATCTCTACAATTCCCTTATCCTGCGCCCGCTTGATAATCGAATGGTTCAACGGACTCACCAGTAATTCAGGCACCACACTTAATATATCGATACGCATAACTTCTTTTATGATGGATTTAAATTGCAAAGTTAGATATAAAAAGTGAAAATCAGAGTGTATCCGATTTTTTTGACCGAACCTATTTATATAAAAAAATTTATGAATTGGATTTTTCAATGGGCTTAATTAATTTTGCAAACCGATTATTTATAAATTTTTAATAGAAAAACAAATGAAAAAATTATTATGAGGAACAGCACTCATGGTAGTGTGCTTATTTTCAGCTTGTAACGATGATGATGATGACAAAATCCCACAAGGGCCGGCAATCACATACGCCGGAAAGTTACCTTCCCGTATCGGGGATTACACTTTCGTGTACGATGATAACAATCGTTGCACTCAAGTTAAAAATAATTCTTACGTGTATGGCGAGATCGATTATGACAAGGGAGTTGTGATCATGGATGATGAAGAAGCCAAAGTGTCGTTTAACAGTGACGGATACGTCACAGGCATCAGCGCATCCTGGAATTATAATGAGGATGGTTACAGCTATAAAGGTAGCGGTAAGATTTCATTTTCATACAACGGAAACGGTCAGTTAGTATCTTATACAGAATCTTCCAGCGAGAGTGGGAAGGAGGATGGGGAAAGCTTTTCTTCTCAAGGAAGCTACAAGGCGACTTACACCTGGAAAGATGGAAACCTGATCAAGGTGGTTACCAAGGAAGAAAGTACAGAAGATGGAGAAAAATATGAATACGGTTCTACTTGTACAATCGAGTATGGGGAAGAAAAGAATGAACTGGGACAATATACTTTGGGACAGGCAAAGGTCCTTGATATGGAGGATGCCGATGTTTTTGCGTTAGTCGGTATGCTAGGGAAGGCATCGGCTTATTTCCCGGTTTCGTATACGGAGGAATATTACGAGAAAGATTCGGAACAAAATTACGAAAACGAATATAGCGAAAACATGACATACGTTTTAAATACGGATAAAACCATTAAAACGGAATATATCAATGGCTCTCCGTACTCTTATTCCTATGTTGCAATTGATAATGATAGTGATAATCTCAAAGTACGGTCTTTACTCCCTTCTGATAAAAAGAATTTGAACTTACGCTCATTCTTTATCCGTCATCACGGAAGAAAATAAAATTTCTTAAAAACGAGGCTATCCCATTGAAGGACAACTTCAAAATCGGATAGCCTCATCCTTTCTGATTACAATTCTCCTTTTTATTTCAAATAATCCTCAAAATAATCGGTCACCTTTTGCATCAGGTGAATCCGGTCTTTTCCCATAACGTTGTGCTCGGCACAGGGATACGGGAAGTAGTCTACCTGTATATTATTTTTGATACATTCCCGGATAAAACTCAGGCTATGTTCCCAAACCACCGTATTATCGATAGCTCCCTGACAGATCAGTAATTTTCCCTTGAGATCCCTGGCTTTATGAATGAGGCTTACCTTTGCATATCCTTCCGGATTGGTATGGGGGGAATCCATGTAACGTTCGCCGTACATCACTTCATACCATTTCCAATCGATCACCGGACCACCGGCAACAGCCACTTTAAATACGTCGGGATGATTGGTAAGCAGGGAAATCGTCATAAAACCACCGTAACTCCATCCATGCACACCGATCCGGTCGGCATCGACATATGGTAAAGATTTCAGCAACTTAATTCCTTCCATCTGATCAGCCATTTCAGCCTGACCACATTGTCCGTGAATCGCTTTTTCAAATTCAGCCCCCTGATTCGAAGTACCCCGGTTATCCATGACAAAAACCACATAACCGTGTTGTGCCATATACATTTCCCAACGACGCATTTCTGCCTGCCAGGTATTCTTTACCATCTGTGAATGCGGCCCCCCATAAACATAAACGATAACCGGATATTTCCGGGAAGCATCGAAATTCATGGGTTTGATCAGACGATAATAATTATTGAACTTACCATCGGCACTCTTTACCGTACCCAACGTAATCTCACCGAAATTATAATCTTTGGTAGGATCTTCCGCCTTCAACAATTCTTTCACTTTTTTCCCGTCATTTTGTACCAGCAGAATCACACGAGGCACTTTCAGACTACTATAATTGTCTACAAAATACTTCATATCGCCACTCATCGTCACTTTATGCCAACCTTCGGCCTGTGTCAAACGGGTTTTCTTTCCGCTTTTCACTTCCACCCTGAACAAATGATTATCGACAGGACTTACTTCAGCCGAAGTATAATACACAAACTTATCATCCTGCCCCACCATTTCGACATCAGCATTCACATCGGTCAGCCTTTTCAACACTTTTCCGGTTGCAGCCTCACACAGATAAAGACTAAAATAGCCATCCCGGTTATTCGTCCGGTAAATAAACCGGGATGGATCGTTTTTCAAAAATACGATCGGCGTCAAAGGTTCTATATAGCGCTCGTTCTGCTCTTCGAGTAAGGTCTTCACAAATTCACCGGTTTTGGCACTGTATTGATTCAATTTCATGTGTTTCTGAGCCCTGTCGAGTACCTGCACATAAATATAATCGGAAGCCGGACTCCAGGCTATGTTCGTCAGGTATTGTTCCCGCCCGAAGTCATCTACGTCTAAAAAAACGGTCTTACCCGAAGCAACCTGATAAACCCCCAAACTGATTTGCTCGGATTTCATTCCTGCCATAGGATATTTGATCTCCCGCAAAGTCCCCATCCTGGAATTGATATCCAGCAAAGGGAAGGTTCCTACCTGACTTTCGTCCTTGCGATAGAAAGCAAGTTGTTTGCCATCCGGAGACCAGAAAATGCCTCCGTTGATCCCGAATTCATTCCGGCTCACCGTTTGTCCGTTGACTATATTCGGATCTTCATCGGAAGTAACGGCAAATTCATTCCCGTTAGCATCTACATAATATAAATTGTTAGCCTTCGTATAAGCCAGTAATTCCTGTCCGTTAGAGGTCACATTCTGTGCTCCTTTGGCAATAGGAAAAACATACGCCAACACTTTTTTATCGGTATCGATCTCATATCTTTTTCCCTGGCGCATAATCACCAGGGTACGGCCATCTTTCCATTCATATTGGGGCCATCCCTTCAAATCCGCCTCCAGCAAACGATTCAGTTCAGCTAATGTCATCAATACTTCGGGTTTTTCTTTTCCGGCCACCTCACCCATCAGGTTCGTCCCTTCCGGATAAGTCAGTACGTTCCGGTCTCCCTGCCATTGAATATACAAATTCTTCGGATAAAGCTGATACCCAAGTACCGCTTCCTCCATAGTCAATACCTTACCGCCATCGGTTTGTGGCTGATCTGTCCGGTCTTCCGACAAATTCCCGGCAGTCAGATTCATTATTGTTCCAACTCCCATGAATGTCATTAATATACTTTTCATTTTATATCGATTAAAATTATAACAAACGTTTGAATAAAGGTGCACAAAGATAACAAAAACTCCGTTTTAGCCTCATTTCTCCCGGAAAAGAAAGTCATCCCGGTCGTCCAATACCGGAAATTTTTTTCTGAATTGCCTCAATTTCTCTATATCCAGTTCCACCCGGATAATGGCTTCATTTCCGGGAGAGGTACTTCCGACTTCCCTCCCCCGGGCATCGGCGACCATCGAATCACCGGAATAGGTCAAACCGTTATCATCTTCTCCGACACAATTGACGCCAGCAACAAAAGCCTGATTTTCAATCGCTCTGGCTTTCAGCAATGTTTTCCAGACTTCGCGGCGCGATTCCGGCCAATTCGCCACGAAAACAGCCAGATCATAATTTTGTGTGTTCCTGCACCAAACCGGGAAGCGCAAATCATAACAAATAAAAGCAGCTATCTTTACTCCCCGAAATTCGAAAGTCAACTGCCGGTCTCCGGGAGTAAAATGCTCGTTCTCCCCGCCCATTCTGAAACAATGCCGTTTGTCATAATACCGGCAATTTCCCTCAGGAAAAGCAGCAATCAAGCGATTATAATATTTTCCATTTTCCCGGTAAACCGTCGATCCCATTACCAAAGCATGCTGACGTTTCGCCCAAGCCAGCATCTTTTCTTCTACGACAGGATATGCATTTGCGACAGATTCCTTAGCGGCAAATGCCACCTCTGCCGACTTCTTTATCATCATACAGCCCGAAGTGAACATCTCAGGGAGTAGAATTACATCACAATCCTCACACTCCGCCATTTTTTTGTCAAAATTCTGTAAATTCTCCTGCAGCTCTCCCCAGGCCAAAGGGGATTGTACCAATGCTATTTTCATCTCCTATCCCTTTCCGACTCGTGGTGAATCAATGAATTAATATTATGAATCAACATACTGACCGCAACAGAATTGAACCCTCCTTCCGGGATAATAATATCGGCATAACGTTTCGAAGGTTCGACGAACTCATCGTGCATCGGTTTTACCGTACAAAAATATTGGGTCAATACCGACTCTATACTACGCCCTCGTTCCTGCACATCCCGTAACAAACGGCGTCCTAAGCGCACATCGGGATCGGTATCTACATATACTTTCACGTCCATCAATTCGCGTAAAGTCCGGTTTTCCAGAATAAGGATTCCATCGATAATAATCACCTGTGCCGGCTCGACTTTGACGGTCTTATCCGTACGGTTATGATTGACAAAAGAATAAACGGGCCGGAAAACAGATCGTCCCTTTTTCAGTTTCATGATATCTTCAATCATCATATCGGTATCGAAAGCACCGGGATGATCGTAATTCAGCTTTGTTCGTTCTTCGAAAGACAAATCGTCATGCGCTTTATAATAATAATCATGACAAAGCGTGATGACACTTTCTCCTTCAAACGCCTCTTGCAACTTTTTTACCAAAGTAGATTTCCCCGATGCCGTACCTCCGGCAACACCGATGATCGTCGTATTCATTCAATCAGATTTATATAAACTATTCTATCACTTTCAGCCGCACCCTCGCTTCTGCCCTCGACATTAGATTAAAATGCCACCATTCGCTGGGAAGAACCCGGAATCCCGCATCGGTCATCACTTTACGCAATAACCTCCGGTTGTGCAAATGAGGTAAAATAATCCGCCCTTGCTTCACCATCGCCTCCTCCCGGTCAGGCCTCGCCTCCTCCCCGAAATAATCGAACTCACTTCCCATCGGCAAAACATGTCCTAAAGAATCAACCAAAGTCAGATCGACAGCAGCACCGTAATTATGCAATCCACCACCATTCCGGGGATTACTGACATACACCCGGTTTTCAGTCCCTTTGACCAAATCCCACATTTCTTGCTGCACCTTCATCGGACGGGCTGCATCATATACGAGCAGACTCAATTCCGGCCTCAGAAGTTTCAACTTTCGCTGGGCTTCTGCTAAACGCTCGGCGGCCTCCGGTAACAGAAATGCTTTCCGGATATCCCGATACAGCACCTTTCCGGCAAAATTATCGGATGTAGCATACACCAAATGTACAGCAATCGTAGGATCGACCTCACCGATATCCACCAATCCTAATTGGCGCATCCTCCGTTCGGTTCCGGAATCTTCTTTTTGTCCGGTGGTATCCGCAGCGACACGCTCAACGGTGATTTTCGGTACTTCTTCTGTCAAAACAGGCTTCTGCCTCTTTTCTTGGTTACCGCTACCTCCTCCGGCACTTCCAAGAAAAATACATACGCTACCGAAAAAAACTATTCTCCGGAGCGTACTAATTACCATTAGAAAAATTCTCCGGATACTTTGGATTAGCATCGTGGTAAGTACTCATAATATAGGCTAAATCAGCATCCACATCCTCCGTCGGATAAAACAAAGGCCCCACTTCACAATATTTTCCTTTATAATCGATGCGGCCCAAATAAACCGGAACACCTGCCGCTTTCGCAATAACCAAAAAACCCTTCTTCCATTTCTTCCGCTTTTTACGGCTTCCTTCAGGGGTGATACACAAATACATCGAATCGCGTTGTTTAAACTCGGTAATCATCTGCTCTACCAACTGACTATCTTTATTACCGCGATCCACCGGTATCACATTCAATGCCCGCAGAATCATCCCGAGCGGAAAAAAGAAGAATTCCTTCTTCATCAAAATAAAAGCCGGAATACCCTGACTCAAAAAAGCCAGTTCTCCCCAGAAGAAATCCCAATTCGAAGTATGAGGAACAGATATAATCACCGCTTTTTTCTCTGCAGGCAATTCACCTTTGTATTTCCAGCCGGCCAGCCACATAATAAATCTTGCCAGATATTTCATAAGTATACACTTTTTGTCGGTCCAATCCTATTTACCAATTCGCGTCAAATTTACAAAATAAATTCATTCTCTGGCAAAGATTTATCCTGTTTAGCAGCCTTGAAAAAGTTTATCTGTTATAATTCAAGGTTATCCGGTAAAGTCCATCCTCTATAGAGCATAGATAGAGATCATCCGACAAGGCCTCGATATCACTATAAAGAGCCTCTGTAATCCGTTTACCTTCTGCATCCATCAGTCCATACCGGTTTCCTTTGGGATTCCAAACCGAATAAGAAAAATAGCGGCTTCGGTTCATCCTTTCTTCTCCATTATCGAAATATTCTCCAGTAGAATAATACAGGGGAAGGATAGCATCATATACAAAAGGCCGGACCACCGTTTTTCCATCTTTTCCGATCACTTGTTGCTTGCCCCCCTGAATACAGACTATCCCTTCGGGTACTATTTTCAGCCAATCGTATTCCACTGGCATAAGGATTTGTAACGAATCACCCAAAACCCCCCACCGATCTCCTTTTTGAAGTATCCGAAGTCCTTCTTCGGGCATATAAATATAATCGTATCGAGGTGCAACTTTCCATTGTCCATTGCGATCGATCAAACCACATTGCCGGGCATTGTCGAAGACGGCACAATAGCCTCCTTTAAACAGATAATCCATCTCCTGACTACCGACCGGATAGCTCCAGGTCGGCGGGATAACCGTCCGTCCTTGCCGGTCGATAAAACCGATCTTCCCTCCCGACATCACAGCCGCCAATCCTTCCGAAAACACCCAGGCCCGTTCATATTGTGCGGGAATCACCACTTCTCCGGTATAACAATTCAGATATCCCCTTTTTCCCTTCCGGCAAAACACAGCTAAAGAATCGGCCTTATCACCGGTCACCAGCCACTCTAAACGATCCAAAATCACCTGTTGCGTAGCCCGGTTTTTCACCCTCTTTTTCCCATTCGAAAATTCTTCATACACATACTTATCACTCAATACCTTATTGTCAGCAAGATAGGTATGCCGTTCCACACTTTTAATATAAGCTGTTCCTAGAACAATCATGATCCCCAATAAAGAGAAGGCAATCACAGCAACGATAACTTTCCAAAAAATTTTCATACTATTATTTTTTAATTCGACTTTAAGATTTACTTTTATCTATATCTATTAGATATTATTTTTCCCAAAATCTATCATCTGTTCAAATAATAGTAGGTCTATTTTTTTTCTTTCTATTCCGATTCCGGTTTTTATACCGTCAGACCGGTTCGCCTGGACCGGTCCGCTAAGGCTTTCCTTCACTGACCGGCGGAACTCG